>OLND01002471.1_pt1 | contig 16539 bp, 14 predicted proteins | sample 1672031 | NCBI WGS metagenome assembly OLND01 (sample SAMEA3136638, study PRJEB25190) | human gut metagenome | biome: human gut; feature: human-associated habitat; material: faeces | place: Austria | collected 2013
ATGCCAGCAGGAGTCTTCCGCTGCCGCATGTAGGGTCTCCCATCCTCTGTCCGGTCTCTTTTTTACCTGCCGCGCACATGACCATGAGTTCACAGATATGTGACGGCGTGAAGAACTGTCCGTTTGCCTGTTGTCCCGGTTTTGAGCAGTAGGCCATGTGGAGTTCACCGAAAACGTCGAACCAGCCCGACCTGCCGATTTGTTTCTGCATGATACGTGTCCATTCGGCTGTCATTTCCATGAACGAGGCGTTTTGCTGACGCTTGTATTTCCAGTTACTTATTGGCGGTGCTCCAGGAGAGAAGCCGTGGATGATGAAACGCAGCAGGTCGTTGAATACGGTCTGTATTTCATAGCCGCATGAGGAGGCAAAGTCTGTGATGAGCCTGTCGAGCGGCCTGACTTCGTTGGAGATTTCATATCGTGCCATATTCCTTTATTTTATAATTGGTTATAGACTGTCGTTGATTCTGTATACTGTTACGGTATGGTTTTCATTGTCTGTGTGGATTCTGACCGGACCGTATCCCATGAATTTCATGCGGATTTGTCCGTGCTGTCCCATACCGTTCCACTGCTCACGTGATATTTCCTTAATATCCATGCGGTACCCCCAAAGTACAAGAGAGTCAGGCAGGATTCCCTTGTAGAGTCTGCCTTTCAGGATTGCGGCCAGCTCGTCCAGCTCGCTCCGGCTGTACAGCGTGAATGAATCGCTGCGGAAGGTGTATTCGCCTGTCCTTTCCCTGTCCCGGTGTTTCATGATATGATAGCGGAACCAGTTACGGGTGGTGTAACCGTCATACAACGGATTCGGTTCTCTGCATTCCCATTTCCTGACCGGAGCTTCGAACCTTAGACTGCCCGTACTGCTGCGCTTCCCGAATCCCCATGTCCTGAATATGCGGATTTCAGTACCTGCGGGTTTCATGTTCCGGATATTGACCTGCGTCCAGGGACTTCCGGTGGTATCATAGGCGGCTTTTCCCATGTCATCAAAACAGAATACCGTTTCCGGTATCAGGCATATATCCGCATATTTTCCTGTTATCCGTTCTATATGAGCTTTTCCGAAATAGTCACCCGAACGTGAGACAAATTCCACGCAGTCTCCTTCTGTCGGGCACATATGCCTGCTTCGGACATTCTCCATCAGTTCCAGCATACGGTTCACTTTCCGTACTTCCTTTTCTGTAATGGGATACCCGAAGTCACCGTTTGCTAGTTCAAGACTGTCAAGGTCATATCGTATCTTTGTATTCATCCTGTTCTCCTCCTGTTTTGTGTATAGCGTTCAACCTGTCGGGTGATCATATCACAGAATTTCTGGCCGTTTTCTTCCTCACCCCTGAAATAGGCGGCCATCATCAGCAGGTTCCTGTTGTAATAATGCACCCATTTGTCATGGAAATGTGCGCCGGGAACCTGTCCGAATGTTTCCTGAAACAGTTCCAGCGTCAGATCCTCGTCCTGTCTCCTGTTGTATTCCCATATTGCCAGAAGCAGCATGTCATTGTAATTCAGTCTCATATTGCGTTGGTATTTGAAATGGCCATTATGATGTTGCAGCAACCGATTTCCCGGACATTCTCCTTCAGCTTTCCGTTGTTTACCAGTCTGTCGTATGCCTCATGTACAAACCTGTATGCAGGCGAATCATATCCGATACCGTGAAGATGTGATGTCGTCGCCACATTTATCCGTGATGCCATCATGGAAAGTATGTCCTCTTTCCCTGCCCGGCGGTTGCTGAAGGCATCCAGTATGTTCCGGTGGATGCACGTTCCGTATCTGGCACGGTAATATTCCATTTCTTCTTCATCGGTGAAGGAATACACCTCTTCCGCTATCGTATCCTTTACAAGACGGAATGTACGGCCTCCTTTTTTCAGTATGGCTATAATCTGTGGAATATGCAGTGTTTCACAGTAGCCGCTTATTTCCATCGGATGCACGTACAGGCGTGTCTTTCCTTTTACAAGATACATGGCCTGTGATGTACAGCCGGTTCTGTCCGTGTCGAATCCCTCTCCATGGAACTTCTCTTTTATTTCCTTGTAGAATGCGTCCGTTTTCTCATGGGAAAGACCTTTTCCCCATTCATATCCGCTTTCCAGACTGAAAAGCAGATGGAAGAGGGTTGTCCGTCCGGTCTTGCTTTCCCAGTAGCCGTAAAGGTCAGTCGTGCCGGATTTAGGTCCGAACCTGTATCCGTCCGGAGTATAGCTTTCCATCACTTCCAGGAGTGAGTTCATGAAATTTTCCGATTCTTCCGAATTCCACCATTCTGACGTATCGTCATCCATGGCATAAGCCGGTATATGGTTCATAACCTGCAGGTATTCCGGAGTTTCTTTCAGAATGTCCAGCATCCTTGTGACGGCTTCCTTCCTTTGTCTGATGGAGAACAGTTCTGTTCCGGTATCCGCGTGAAGCCTGTTCTGTGTCTTCTGGTCTGTAATCATGACTTCTGATATTTATTGTTATACATTGTCTGCCTGTAAGGTACAGGCATTCTTATTTCTTGTTGTCCCTGTTGTCTGTTTGCCCGCATCCTTGCAAGGCTTGGCGGAAAAAAATACCGGAGCGAAGCGAGGATGATTTTTTTCCAGCCAACCAGCCCGACAGGGCCGCCTTGCACAGTCAGTGGCAAAGGGCGATATTTGCTGTAAGAAATGAAATAATGGTTGAAAATTATATTGCGAACTTGTTTTGCAGTACTTTCATTTCATTGGCAATGGTAGAATTCATTATTTTGGCATAAATACGAGTTGTACGAATGTCCGTGTGTCCTAACATTTTGGCAATGGATTCCAAGGAAACCTTATTTGCAATAGCCAGTGATGCAAATGTATGTCTTGCAATATGTGTGGAAAGATTCTTCTGAATACCACATACATCAGCTATTTCTTTCAAATAACTGTTCATTCGTTGGTTGCTGGGAACAGGAAGTAATAATCCTTTTTCATTGCAGATTGGATTTGACTGATATTTCTCTAAAATAAGTCTTGGTATATCCAACAATGGAATGTCGCACATATTATCGGTCTTTTCCCTTGCTTTTCTTATCCACCATTCACCATTATCAGCCTGTACAAGGTGTTCCTTTTTCAGATTCTTTACGTCTGTGAAAGCCAAACCGGTGAAGCAACAGAAGATGAATATGTCCCTTACGGTTTGTAATCGTTGAATATCAAAATCTTTATTGATGATTTTGCGAAGTTCCATTTCGTTTAAGAATTCACGGTTACACTTGGTCTGTTTGAAGTGTATTTCTGCAAACGGATCATCAGTTATCCACTTCTTTATCAATGCAGTTTTGATGATTTTCTTTAAATTCTTCAGATATTTCACTGTTGCATTTTGCGCACAGTTTTTCTGTATTTTAATGAAATGTTCGAATTTGGTTATAAATTCATCGAACACTATGAATATACCATACTCCCGCGCAAAATGCAAGCCCCCGCCGGGCGGAATTGCCTGTTATCGGGCTTTTTGAGCGCACATTTTTTGCGGAGTTTTGGAAAAACGGCCCATCCGGGGCGGCGGAGGGGGTTATTTTCCCTTGCCGGTGGGGCGCTTCAGCTCAGACGCAGCTTCTGTCGGCGCAGAATCTGGTTTCTTTATCGGCGTAGGTGCCGCCGTCGGTTCAGGGATTGCTGTTGGCTCAGGGGTTGGAATAGCCGGTGCGGTCGGCACAGGGGTTGACGGTACAGGCGTTGCCGTTGTCGGTGTCTGAGTCCAATAATTTGCAAACAGAATCGTGGCGTCGCTGTATGTAATGCGGCGGGTTTCCTTTTTCTCGCCGTCGCTCCAACCTGCAAAGGTATCACCGCTCTGGGATTTTACCTTTACATCGACCCAACCATTTTCTTTCAGCGCGAACCCGGTGTAGTTTGTTTTTCCGTTGTCATCCGTGTCTGTGAAAAGCTCTGCATCGGAGGAATCGACGACCTCCACAACATCCTTCGTTTGATATTGCAGGGTATTGTCCTTCGCCACAAAGATCTGGAACTGACGGGTCACCTCGGCGGGGTCGCCCTTGTCACCCTTGTCACCTTTATCGCCCTTGGGGCCCTGTGCACCGGTGTCGCCCTTGTCACCTTTGTCTCCCTTATCGCCCTTGGGGCCTTGCGCGCCGGTGGCTCCTGTGGCACCCGTGGCCCCGGCCGTGCCGGTGGAGGTACCCGCCGGGCCGCGCTCGCCATGCACACCCTGCTCGCCTTGGTCGCCCTTATCACCCTTGTCGCCTTTTTCACCCTTCAGCTCATCGGTGCTGACCAGATTCTGCCAGTCTGTGCCGTTGTAGTACTGGATGTACCCATCCTGTACACGCATCTGGACGTTGTTCGTGGTGTCGGTGGTGTCCGCGCCCTTGGCTCAGCCTGTCAGCAGCACCGCCAGCGCTAATACGGTCAATATGGTCTTTTTCATGGTCAATCCTCCTTTTTGTTACATCCGGGGTTGGGATACAGTTTTATGGGTGGCAATAAAATTTGCGGCGGGCTTTTCGATCAGATAATACGCCGCAGCGCTTACCGCTAGCGCGGCCGCCCAGTAGAGCAGGTCGGCCCGGTGCATCCAGGCGGCGTCCCCCAACTGGTTGGGCGGTGTGTCCCCCGCCCAGGCGGGCAGATGCAGATCATACTTTAAAAAGACCGTCAGCATCTGGTGCCACAGGTAAAAGCTGTACGTCAGCGCAGCCAGCCAGCGCAGGGCGCGGCGCAGCACCCCGGGCAGGGTCAGGCCCAGGCCAAAGCACACCAGCACCGCCGCAGCCGCAAGGACCAGCGGCATCCGGTTTATCAGCTGGAACTGCTGGTACTCTGCCGCCGCAGCCTGGGCGCGCATTTCAGCATCCAGCCAGATGAGCGCCGCCAACCCCAGCGCCGTGCAGCCCGCGCGGGGCAGAACGTGCTGTGCCCAGCCGCCGTGGGCGAATTTGGCAAACACCCATGCCGCCGCCAGTCCCACGGCCAGCACCCCGCTGAACGCCGGGAGCTGGTTGAACCGGGCAGAATAGTCTCCGCTGCCGTACTGCGGCAGCAGCCAGCACGTGTACCACAGCTGCACCAGTCCCAGCGCAGCCAGCGTGGGCAGCGGCCATTTTGCGCAGAGCGGGGCCAGCAGCGGGAACACAAGATAAAACAGTGCAAACACCGTCAGCGTCCAAGTCACGCCGTTGAGCTGGCAGGCCAGGTAGGCCGGGCGGTAGAGCTGCTGGGTCAGCGCCAGGTGGGCGGCCAGATCCAGCGCCAGCGCCTTGCTCCACCCACGCCGCGCCACGGCCAGCACCAGACTGAACAGCAGGCTGACGTAGTAGGCGGGCAGCAGCCGCAGGGCGCGGCGGCGGTAGAATTCCGCCGGGCGGATGCGCGGCAAAGGCTGGTTCCGCACAGCCGCGTTGGCCCAGGGCAGGAACAGGCAGAACGCCGACAGCATGACCAGCAGGTCCACGCCGACGCTGCCCGCCCGCAGCCAGTGTGCCGGGGCTGTGCCGCCGTACCAGCTCTGCTGCCAGATGTGGAACGCGCCGACGGCCCAGGTCGCCAGCACCCGCACAAAGTCCGCAGCCGCCGGGCGGTCTGTGTCGATGGGCGCAAGGGCGTGGTTTAGAACGCCCATTCGCCGTTTTCAAAGATCGTGACCTCTTTCCCGCTCTTAGTGATGCCGGTGACATGGGTATCCGCCGCGCCGATCATGACGTCCTCATGGATGGCGGAGTTGTTCAGGCCCTTCTTCATCAGTTCGTCGCGGGTCATGGCGGAGCCGCCCCTGATGTTCGTGGGATAACCCGCGCCAAAGGCAATGTGGCAGGCGGCGTTCTCATCAAACAGCGTATTGAAGAACAGCACACCGCTCCGGTTGATGGGGCTGGATGCGGGCACGAGGGCGATCTCGCCGATGCGGTTGGAGTTCTCATCGGTGGAGAGCAGCTCGGTCAGCAGGTCGGCGTTTTTCTCCGCGCCGTGCTCGACAACGACACCATCCTTGAAGGTGACGTGCCAGCCTTCGATGAGCTGGCCGTTGTAGGCGTAGGGCTTGGTGCCGTAGACGATGCCGTTGGTGCGCTCACGGTGGGGCGCGCAGAAAACTTCCTCGGTGGGAACGTTGGCGATAAACTCAATGCCGCCCTCGGTCTTGCTGGATGCACCCTCCCAGGTGGCGTCGTCGGCCAGGCCGACGGTCAGGTCGGTGCCGTTGGCGCTGGTCATGTGGATGCGGTCGAGATCCAGCTCGTTCATGTGGTCGCGGCGGGCCTTCGTCTTGGCGACGTGCTCCTGCCATGCGGCGACCGGGTCGCCGGTGGAGACGCGGCAGACGTCAAAAATCAGTGCCCACAGTTTTTCAACAGCCTCGTCGATAGGCAGTTCGGGGAATACTTTGGCGGCCCAGCCCGGGGCGGGCACAGCCGCCACGCACCACTGCACGCGGTCGTTCATCGTGTACTCCTGCCAGGGCTTGAGGAAGTTGCGGCGGGCCAGGTTGACGCGGTTCAGCTTGCCCGCGTCGAGACCGGTCAGCGCCTCGGGGTCCTCGGCGTGGATGGCCAGCGTGCAGCAGCCGTCCGGGTCCTCAGCATAGTCGAGGTAGCTGCGCAGCTCATAGGGCTTCATGGCGGCCAAGTCTTTTTCGTCGGCCATTTCCATGTTCAGTCGGGTGAGCTTGTCGTCCTCCCAGCGGACAACAACGGTTTTTGCGCCCGCCTCATATCCCGCGCGGACGCAGGCATGGGCAAAGTCGGGCATCGTGACCGGGCAGCGGACGATAAAGTTCTGGCGCGGGCGCACATTGACGCCCACCTTGACGATAAAATCAGCGTAGAGTTGGAGGAAGTGTTGGTTCATGGGGTGATCTCCTTTATATAATGTTTGTTTGCTGATATTGTAGCATAAAGTGGGTGGTACTGGCAAGTTGGCGGCGGCATGAGGGCATGCTGCCCTACGGCGGCACAGCGTTGTAAGGGCCGCATATGTGTGGCCCGCGGCTTTCCCACAGACAGCCGCTCACCTTACACGACCGGGCCGGGCATGCCCGGCCCCTGCACTCTGTTGCAAAAAACAGGCTGCCCTGCCGGACAGCCTGTCATCAGATTTTATTTTCCTGCCATCATATCGGCGGCCTTGTACAGATCGCCGCAGCTCATGCAGACGACGAGGTCGCCCTTCTTGGCGTTCTGCTTGACCCAGTTTGCAGCGCCTTCCAGGCCATCGACCACAACGCTGCCGGGCAGCTTGGCGGCCAGGTCCTCACTCTTGACCGTGCCGTCGTCCTTCTCGCGACCGCCCATGATGGGCAGCAGCACGACCTGGTCAGCGGCGCTCAACACCTTGGCGAACTCGTCCATCAGCATCTTGGTACGGCTGAAGGTGAAGGGCTGGTGTACGGCGATCACACGGTCATAGCCCATCTCCTTGGCAGTCGCCAGTGTGGCGGCCAGCTCGGTGGGGTGGTGGGCGTAGTCATCGACGATGACCGCACCGTTGCACTCGCCCTTGACCTCAAAACGGCGGCCCGTGCCGTGGAACTGCTCGGCTGCGCGGACGGCATCCTCAGGCTTGAGGCCTAGCGGACGGACACAGCAGCACATAGCCAGGGCATTGTAAATGTTGTGGTAGCCGGGCACGCCCAGCTTGATGTGGGCAAACTGCTCGCCCAGTTCGAGGACGTCGAACTCGAAGAAGCCGGGCTTGTACTCGCCGATGTTGACGGCGCGGAAGCGGGCCTCCTCCTTGATGCCGAAGCTCAGCACCGGGCGGTCGATGGAGTTGACAACATCCATCGTGTTTTTATCGTCCATGTTGAAGACGACCGTGCGGGACAGCAACGCAAACTTCTGGAACGCGAGCTTGAGCTGACCCATCGTGCCGTAATATTCAAGGTGGTCATTGTCAATGTTCAGGATGACGCCCACCGAGCAGGTCAGCTGCAAAAACGTCTCGTGGTACTCGCAGGCCTCAATGACGACGCTCTGGCCGTTGCCGGCCTTGCCGTAGCCGCCGATGAGGGGCAGCTTGCCGCCGATGACCGCAGCGGGATCCTTGCCCGCCAGTTCCAGCATGGTGGTGATCATGCCGGTGGTCGTGGTCTTGCCGTGGGTACCGGCCACGCCAATGCTCTGGGAATGGGTGCGGCTGATGTAGCCCAGCATAACGCTGCGCTCAATGGCCTTGATGCCGCGGGCGCGGGCGGCCTGCAGCTCGGGGTTGTCGTCGTGGATGGCGGCGCTGTACACGACCAGATCGGCGTTGCCGACATTGGCAGCGTCGTGGCCAATGGAGACGCGCACGCCCAGGGCACGCTCGGCCTCGGTGTTCTTGGTCTCCTCAACGTCAGAGCCGGTGATGGCGTAGCCGCGGCTGTGCAGGATCTGGATCAGCGGATAGGTGCCGGAACCGCCGCAGCCGATAAAATGGATCGTGCGGACGCCTTCCAGCAGCTTGGGGTCATACATACTAAAAACCATAACAGTGGTCACCTCAAAATTTATCCGCTGCCGTAGGGGATGGCACGCGGTATACTTAACTATATTACGGAGTAATTATACTATTTTTCTGCAACAAAATAAACACTTTTTTTGAAATTGCAGCCTGACCGACCAATTTTTGGGTAAAAGGCACAAATTCAGCGAGCCAAAACACAGCAATACGTCGAGGGTGCCGCTTGCGCCGCGGCCTTGGCGGCACAAAAAACTTTTTACGGTACGATAAACGCCGCCCTTGCCCTGTGATTTTTCTGGCTTTTTCCGGCACCGCCTGTTATAATGAAGAAAACCGCAGGAGGGATGCAGAATGGCAAAGCTGATTTGGGGCATTGACCCGCTGGCCGTGTCACGGCTGGGACGCACGGCGAAAAAGCCGCCGTTCACGAAAAAGGAGCTGGCGCGCATCGGCATTCCGGCGCACAAGATCCCCCGCGTGCAGGAGGAGCTGGCGCGATTGACGGCAGATAAGACCCTGACCCGGGAGGAATTGGGGAGACTGGCGGAGGAAATCAGTTGGCTTTTGCTGTGAGCTTGCCTTCCCCCTCGGGGGAAGGTGGCCGAGGCCCCGCCCGAGGCCGGATGAGGGCGAAGTCGCCGCCATTGCTCCATAAACTGGCAGCCTCGGCAAGGTTTGCCCTCATCAGTCAGCGGGCGGGGCCGCTGACAGCTTCCCCCTCGGGGGAAGCCTTTCTACCCGCAAGTAATCCAACAGAAAGAAGTACCCATCTATGTCTTTTTCTCCCGCACTTGTCTATGATTTTATTTTTCTGGCCGTATTTTCCTTTGCCGCTGTCAAAAGCTGGCAGAAGGGCTTTCTCGCCGGGCTGACCGAGCTGATCGGCGCGGTGCTGGGCGTCGGCATTGCCTCCTGGGGCAGCCGCACGCTGGCCCCGGAAGTCTACCTTAGCTTTTTCAGCGACTCCGTCTCCACCCGGGTCGAGCAGGCCGTCGCACAGTCGGGCGGCGATATTGCCGCTGCGGTGCAGGGGCTGGACTTTCTGCCGGAATCCATCCGTGCCGCGCTGGCCGCGGGTCTGCAGAATGCCGGGGACCAGCTGCCCGAAAAGATCAACGCCCTGCTGGAGCCGCTTTTCCTGCCGCTGGTGCAGGCGGTGCTGTTTGTGCTGCTCTGCATGATCGTGCGCTGGGTGTTCGCCCTGCTGGTGCGGCTGCTGCGCGGCGTCAATCTTATCCCGCTGGTGGGCGGCGCCAACCGGCTGCTGGGTCTGGTGCTGGGCCTTGTGACCGGCGCGTTCGACTGCTGGCTGCTGGCGCTGCTGCTCTGGTTCGCCGCCAGCATCACCACCGGCCAGATCGACTGGCTGACCACCGGCGTTTTGCAGCGCAGCGTCGGGTACAGCCTTTTTGGTGCGTTCAACCCGTTTTTGCTCCATTATTAAACAAATTCTGAACAAGCCCCGCCAAAACTTGCAATTTGGCAGGGTTTGTTTAATAATAGTAGTGTAGCTGCGGTGCGGCGGGCGTCGAGGACGCCGCCCCCTACAACAATTTATCGCAATCCCACGTGCCTCTTATCGGGCACTTTTCATAGAGGTGAAGTAAATGCTTTGTGTTAAATGCCAAAAACGCCCCGCTGTCGTGTTTGTGCAGCGGCTCGAAAACGGCAAGACCGTGCAGGAGGGCTACTGCCTGACCTGCGCCCGTGCCATGCACATCCAGCCTGTGGATGATCTGATGAAACAGTTCGGCATGTCCGACCAGGATCTGGAAAACATGGAGGAGCGGATGTCCAGCTTTTTGCAGGAGGCCTCCGACTCCGGCATGCTGGCCCCCATGATGAACGGCGACGACACCGACGCCGGTGACGAGCCCGCCCCGCAGGACGATTTTGTCCCGGGCGGCAGCCCCGTGTTCCCGTTTGGCTTTGGTGCGCGCCAGAATAAGGACGACGCCAAGCCCAAAAACGGCAAGAAGGAAAAGGCTCCCCGCCGCAAGTTCCTTGAGACCTACTGCGAGAACCTGACCCAGAAGGCCCGCGACGGCAAGACGGACCGCATCATTGGCCGTGACCGCGAAATTTACCGCACGATCCAGATTTTGTGCCGCCGCCAGAAGAACAACCCCTGCCTGATCGGCGAGGCCGGTGTCGGCAAGACTGCGATTGCCGAGGGTATCGCCCAGCGCATTGCCGAGGGCAAGGTCCCCGCGCGTTTGCAGGACAAGGAAATTTACCTGCTCGACATGACGTCCCTCGTCGCAGGCACCCAGTTCCGCGGCCAGTTTGAGCAGCGTGTCAAGGGCCTCATCAGCGAGGTCAAGGCTGCGGGCAACATCATCCTGTTTATTGATGAGATCCACTCCATCGTCGGCGCGGGCGACTCCGACGGCTCTATGAACGCCGCCAACATCATGAAGCCCGCGCTGTCCCGCGGGCAGATGCAGGTCATCGGCGCAACGACGTTTGCCGAGTATCGCAAGTATATCGAGAAGGATTCCGCGTTGGAGCGCCGTTTCCAGCCCGTCAAGGTCGAGGAACCGTCGCTGCTGGACACCATCGAGGTCATCAAGGGCATCCGCGTCTACTATGAAAAGCACCACTGCGTCCGTGTGTCCGACCCCATCGTGACGAGCATCGTCAAGCTGTCGGAACGCTACATCACGGACCGTTTCCTGCCAGACAAGGCCATTGACCTGCTGGATGAATCCTGCGCCTGCTGCAACCTGCGCCATCCTGAAATTACAGAGCTCATGGAGACCCAGCGCACCGTGGCCGATTTGGAGACCCGCGAGCACGAACTGGAGAACCCCGAGCCGCAGAACGGCCAGGACGCTGCCATCGACTACGAGGCACTGGCCGCGGTCAAGACCGATCTGGCGAAGCAGCGCGAAAAGCTGCCCGCCCTGCAGCTGAAGGTCGCGGAAATTGAAGTGACCATGGACGACGTCGCACAGGTCATTGAGCTTTGGACCGGTGTGCCTGCTGTGAAGATCAAAGAGACCGAGTATGGCCGCCTGCAGGGGCTGGAGGATGCCCTCAAGGCGCACATCATCGGCCAGGACGAGGCTGTCCACGCCGTGGCCGGGGCCATCAAGCGCGCCCGCGCCGACCTGTCTGGCCGTCACCGCCCGGCCAGCTTTATCTTCGTCGGCCCCACCGGCGTCGGCAAGACCGAGCTGGTCAAGCAGCTGGCCAGCCAGCTGTTCGACACCGTTGACCCGCTCATCTCCATCGACATGAGCGAGTACATGGAAAAGTACGCGGTGTCCCGCCTCATCGGCTCGCCCCCGGGCTATGTCGGCTACGACGAGGCCGGGCAGCTGACCGAGAAGGTCCGCCGCCATCCCTACAGCGTCGTGCTGTTCGACGAGATCGAAAAAGCACATCCTGACGTTATGAATATCCTGCTGCAGATTCTGGACGAGGGCAAGATCAACGACGCGCAGGGCCGCACGGTGGACTTCTCGAACACGGTCATCTGCATGACCTCCAACGCGGGTTCCACCGACCAGAGCGGCGCGACGGGCTTCGGCAAAAAGGCCGAGGTCGCCAGCGCGGACCGCAGCATGAAGGCGCTGCAGGAGTTCCTGCGCCCCGAGTTCATCGGCCGTGTGGACGAGATCATTACGTTCAAGCCGCTGAGCGAGGAAGACCTTGAGAAGATCGCCGCGCTCATGCTCGACGAGTACAAGCCCGGCCTGACCGCGCACGGCATCACGCTGCACTACACGCAGCCCGCGCTGGCGGACATCGTAGCCGAAAGCTCCACCAAATACGGTGCGCGTGAGCTGCGCCGCACGATCCGCAAGACCATTGAGGATCCCGTCTCCGACGCGCTCGTCGATGGCCGCCTGGATGGCCGCGAGGTCACGCTGGAGCTGGCCGACCACGACGGCAGGGCCGTGCTGGAAATTTAAGGGGCGCACCATGTACAGAAAACTGGCTGCCCTGGTGCTGGCCGCGGCGCTGCTGTGCAGCTGCTCGGCCCGCGTCACGGTGCAGCGTTATCCCGCGGAGCTGCCCCGGGCCGAAAGCCCCGCCGCCACCCCGACGCCGGAGCCTGTGCCCACCTTTACCGAGGAGCAGAAGGCCTACGGCAGCGCCGCACTGCTGACCGATGCCACCGTGCTCGTCAACGTGTTTTTGAACGACGCCGCCCACGGGCATACCTGGGATGCCGAGAGCCGTGCTGCCGCCGTGCAGCGCACCCAACTGGCCGTGGACTGGGTCACCGAGCAGGCCGCGGGCTACGAGGCCGCGGTGAATCTGATCTGTGATCGCAGCGCGGACGGCAGCGATTCAACGCTGACACGCAGTTATCTTGTGCAGTCCGCCATGCAGGGCGGCGAAAATTCCGAGGAAAGCTCCACTTTTCTCGACGAGATGGATACGCTGTGCGCGTCACTGGCCGCCGACAGCCGTCTGTCTGCCTACGGGGCCCGGCACATCGCGTTTTTGTTCTTCCTGCCCATCAGCGGGACATCCTTCACGATGGCTCACTACGCCGACGACGGCGACAGCTTTTATTATGAATACAGCTGCCTGTACAAAACCGACGCCTACACCGACGGCGAAGCGGAATCCCCGGCGACCTACGCCCACGAGATCCTGCATCTGTTCGGTGCGCCCGACCTGTATGAGGGCAGCAGCGACCCCTACGTCGACGAGGCACTTGTCAGCTATGTGGCCGACACCTACCCCGGCGATATTATGCTGAGCACCTACGAGGACGACGGCTCAAGCCGGTTTGACGCCATCACAAAGGAGATCAGTCCGCTGACGGCCTACTGTCTGGGGCTGACCGACACCTGCCCCGAGCTTGCGCAGTTCCCTCTGCTGGCCGACATGACCCCCGGCGTTTTCTCTTACGGAGCCGACGGGGAAACGGGGAGCGCGGAGACCGGCGAGAGCTGGCCGGGCGCGGTAGCGGTGTAAGGAAAGTAAGCACCGCCCGGAGGGAGAGAGCCTTCCCGCAGGCAGCTGGTCGCCATATACATGCGGGCCGGGCATGCCCGGCCCCTACAGCGGTGTCAAGCCGGGGAAGGGAGGTCACACCCATGCTGAACGATACCTTTCCGCTGCGGGTCGAAGCGATCCCGGCGGCACATGCGTCGGAGTGGCGCGCGGACGACTCATTCCCGCCCAGCGAGACGCAGGCCTGGCAGCTGGTCTTTGTGCGCAGCGGCACCATTGAGGAACGCTGCGATGCCCGCCACGTGCTGCTGCGGGCGGGCGGACTGCTGTTCCACCAGCCGGGGGAGGTCTTTGCTATGACCACCGTCGGCGAGGTCCCGCCCGAGACGCTGCGCATCGACTTTTACTGCACCGGCGCGGCCATGGACCGTTTCCGTGGCGCGATGCTGCACACGGAGCCTGCCGAGCAGCATGACCTGAACTGGCTGGCAAATGCCGCCAACGAGCTGTTCGACGCCGCCCCCGTGCCGGGCGGACGGCCTGTCTTAAAGGAGGAGCTGCCCTTCGGCGCGATGCAGCAGTTCATCATCCATCTGGAAAATCTGCTGATTTTGCTGGCCCGCCGCTGCCGCCGCACCAAGCGCCCCGTGGCCCGCGTCCGGCGGGAGCGCCGCCAGAACGCGCTGGTCGAGGACGCCCGCGCCTATTTTGCCGAAAATCTTGCGCATGAACTGAAGATCGACGACATCTGCACGGCGCTGGGCTGCACGCGGCCCCAGCTGCAGCAGGCGTTCCGCGCGCGGCTCCACCGCACGGCCATGGAGGAATTTTCCGCCATGCGCATCGAGTACGCGGCCCAGCTGCTGGCCCGCGGGGCATCCCCCGGCGAGGTCGCCGCGCAGATGGGCTACTGCTCCGGCGCGTATTTCAGCCAGAAATTCCGCGCTGCCACGGGGCACACGCCGTCCGCCTACCGCCGCATTCAGCAGGGGCTGCCCGCCCGGCGGCAAAACAGGCAACAAAAAGGCAAATCAGAATCAAAAACTCCTATTGCAGAAACTCCGCAGAAAGAGTAGAATACAAGCAAAGAGAGGCGAGCCGCTCGGTTCGCACGCAACAATATCATATAACATAAGGAGACGACTGTTATGGCAATTCTGGTTAGCGGTGGCGCCGGCTACATCGGCAGCCACACCTGTGTGGAACTTCTGGCCGCAGGGTACGACATCGTTGTAGCCGATAACTACTACAACTCCTGCCCCGAGGCCCTTGCCCGCGTCAAGAAGATCGCCGGCAAGGACTTCCGTTTTGTCGAGGCCGACATGACCGACAAGGACGCCGTGGAGAAGATCTTTGCCGAGAACGAGGACATTGACTGTGTCATCCAGTTCGCCGCCTACAAGGCCGTCGGCGAGAGCGTTTCCAAGCCCATCGAGTACTACTCCAACAATCTGGCCTGCACGCTGAACATTCTGGATGTCATGCGCCGCCACAACTGCCACAACATCATCTTCTCCTCCTCCGCCACGGTCTACGGCGACCCCGCCAGCGTGCCCATCCGCGAGGATTTCCCCGTCGGCGGCACCACGAACCCCTACGGCACCACGAAGGTGTTCACCGAGCGCATCCTGACCGACTGCTGCCACGCCGACCCCGAGCTGAACGTTGCGCTGCTGCGTTACTTCAACCCCATCGGCGCGCATCCGTCCGGCCTGATCGGCGAGGACCCCAACGGCATCCCCAACAACCTCGTGCCCTACATCGCCAAGGTCGCTGTCGGCAAGCTGGAGAAGGTCCACGTCTTTGGCAATGACTACCCGACCCCCGACGGCACCGGCGTGCGCGACTACATCCATGTTGTCGACCTGGCCCGCGGCCATGTTGCTGCCATCAAAAAGCTGGAACAGAAGCCCGGCCTGTTCATCTGCAACCTGGGCACCGGCCACGGCTACAGCGTGCTGGACGTCATCAACGCCTTCAGCAAGGCTTGCGGCAAGGAGATCCCCTATGTCATCGACCCGCGCCGCCCCGGCGACATCGCCGAGTGCTGGTGCGATCCCTCCAAGGCCAAGCGTGAGCTCGGCTGGGAGGCCCAGTACGGCATTGAGGAAATGTGCGCCCACAGCTGGAACTGGCAGAGCCACAACCCGGACGGGTATAAGACTGCGGAATAAAATTGCATAAAAAAGCCTCCCGACACGTTTTGCATCGGGAGGCTTTTTATGTCATCGCGCAGTAGGGGCCGGATATGTCCGGCCCGGATGTGTATAGAAAGCGGATGCTCACGGGAAGGCTGCGGGCCGGGCGTGCCCGGCCCCTACCGCTCCTGCCATATTCCTTTATACATACATCTCCTGACTTCTCGGCGGGAGCTTGGGTACGACGGGCAGGGGTGCGGCGGCGGTGCGCCAGGCCGCGGGGGAGAGGCCCACCTCCCGCTTAAAGACGCGGCACAGATAATTGGCCCCGGAAAACCCCGTCAGGCCCGCGATCATGTCCAGGTTGTACTCATCGGTCAGCAGCAGCGTCTTGACTGCCTCGATGCGCACATTCGTCATGTACTTGCCCGGCGGCACCCCCATCTCCTGCTTAAAGACGCGCACCAGATGGCTTTTTGTCACGCCGAGCTGCTCGCTCAGCTCCTCGACGCCGTAGAGCGCCATATAATTCTGGCGGATGGCCGCCACGGCCTCGGCCACAAGCGGCGGCAGGGGACGGGCGGTCTCGTCGGCCTTGGCTGCGGCGCAGAGCAGCGCGTAGGCCATGGGGGCCGTCTGCGCGCCGCACAGCTGTGCGATCAGCTCCGCCGCGCCGGGGCAGGCAGCGCCGTCCGCCCAGCGCGCCGCCCCCAGTTGCAACAGGTAAGCGTCCGTGCAGTGGCCGGTCAGCCGCACGGCCAGCAGGTGGCAGTCGCTCTGCGGCGTCAGTACCAGGGGGGCAGGGCCCAGCAGAATATCGCCGCTTTGGCCCGGGCGGTCAACGCCGTCCAGCAGGCACGCCCCGCGGGAAAGCACCCCCACCCACAGGCCGTTTCCGGCCAGAGCCAGCGGCGCTGTGCCGTCCAATTCCGCCGTTTCGGCAGCGGTGCAGTAAATTTCCGGGTCAAATATCAATTTCGACACCTCTATATCAATAAAATGCTATTTTCAAATAGATTATAACCTGTTATTATAATCATGTC
>OLND01002478.1_pt1 | contig 16452 bp, 14 predicted proteins | sample 1672031 | NCBI WGS metagenome assembly OLND01 (sample SAMEA3136638, study PRJEB25190) | human gut metagenome | biome: human gut; feature: human-associated habitat; material: faeces | place: Austria | collected 2013
GGCTTTAGACAATGGGTAGTTCACAAATATAATATAGTATAAATTTTACGAGGAAACTAAGATGACATTAGAAGAAGTAAGAAATGAAATTGATGAAATAGATACAAATATGAAGCCATTGTTTTTAAGAAGAATGAAATGTGGAAAACATGTTGCAGAAGTAAAAGGACAGAACGGAGGAGATGTATTTGTTCTCGAAAGAGAACTTGAAATCATTGAAAAAAGAGCCGCGGATGTGGATCCGGAGATTCAGGAAGAATATAAAACATTCCTGAGACATTTAATGAGCCTTTGTAGAAAATATGAATATGAATTATTACCAGAGATGCAGGAAAAAGTTATGACGGCAGCTCTGGCGGCAGCAGGACTGACAGCTGAGACCGAACATACACAGGTAAAGATTGGATTTACCTGTCCGAAAGAGACAAGTAATCTTAACCTGTTTGTGAATATGACAAAGTTAAATGGAATCCAGATTGATGCTATGAATCTGATGACAGAAAATGGAATTCAGAAAGTAACTATGACACTGGATGGTAAGATCACGGATGCGGGAATGCGGTGTCTGTTGTGCCAGATAGGGAAAGAGGCAGAGGAGTTCCGGATTTTAGAATTGTTTGGGATTTAATTTATTAACATCCGCAGCCAGTCACGAGACTTGAAGGAAACAATAGATAAGGATTATTGTGAATGCGGAATGCTAATAGCAAACAAAAGCATAAATGTATTTCGCTCAAGCAGAAACAGAAAAAAACATCCCGTAACAATCAATGTTTCGACATGATTTACGCATTTACGAATAAATAAATTCACTATGATCATGCATACATTCACGAGCATGAAAAGTTCTAATATGCAGAGTACCGGCAAGGTGTACAGTTGAAATATCTCCATCAGTATAGTCATACAGATGGAGATAATAAGAGCAAACCACAAATAGTACTTTTGTTTTTCGGTCATAATAGTTCCTCCCCACATAGAAAGACTAAACTATAGTTACATTATATTTAGTAAATAATACCATAACAAGTCCTAAATGAAAAGCAAGAAAGGCATTTTACATAAAATTAGAAATACCCTCTTGCAATCTGGAAAAACATGTGCTAACATTTAAAACAAATTTTAGTATAGTAAAGCGATGAAAGAGACTCTGGACTCTGGAACCTGACAGGAATGTGGTGTCACCGACTGAGAGCACTGCTTGGGGAATGAGGACAATAGGGAACACTCTGGAGCAGACCGGTTGAAAGAAAAATATTGCAGAGCAGATATAATAATAGTAGGCTGGTACGTAGACTGCACGTTACGCATGAAAAGAGGAATCTTAGAAAGCACTATACAGCTTTGAGATTCAATGCGGGTGGTACCGCGGATAGCGAAGATGATATCCGTCCCGGGATACAAGTATGTATTCCAGGACGGTTTTTTATGTTTTCAGGGGTAAAAGAGAGCATAGAACATGAAAAGTAGTTATTCGTCCCGGGAAGAAAAGGAGGATAAGAACATGGAGTATTTAACAGGTGTAAAGCCAAAAGAGACAAAAGAAATCAGTGAATTACTGGAACAGACAGAAGCAGGCACAAAGGTAAAAGTCAACGGAGCAGTGCATACGATCCGTGACATGGGAACTGTTGCATTTGTGATCTTAAGAAAAAGAGAGGGTCTGCTTCAGTGTGTCTATGAAGAAGGCAGTGCTGATTTTGAATTGAAAGACATGAAAGAAGCAGCAACAGTCGAAGTTGAAGGCATCTTGGAAGAGAATGAAAAAGCACCGAACGGAATTGAGATCCGTATGGAGAGTGTAAAAATCTTAAGTGAGCCGGAAGACGAGATGATGCCGCTTGCAATTTCCAAATGGAAACTGAACACATCTCTGGAAGCAAAACTGAACTATCGTTCCATTTCCCTTAGAAATATCCGGGAGCGTGCCAAATTCAGAATTCAGGAAGGACTTACAAGGGCATTCAGAGATTTCCTTTACAGCCAGAAATTTACAGAGATCCATACACCGAAGATCGGAGCGAAAGGAGCCGAGGGAGGAGCCAACATTTTCAAACTGGAATATTTCCACAGACCGGCAGTGCTGGCGCAGAGTCCACAGTTCTATAAGCAGATGATGGTCGGCGTATTTGACAGAGTATTCGAGACAGCGCCGGTATTCAGAGCAGAGAAACATAACACAAAGCGTCACCTGAACGAATATACCAGTCTTGATTTTGAAATGGGATATATTGATGGATTTGAAGACATCATGGCAATGGAGACGGGATTCCTCCAGTATGCGATGGAATTGCTGAAAAAAGATTATGCAAGAGAGTTAAAAGTATTGTGTGTTGAACTTCCTGATGTGAGTCAGATTCCGGCAGTGAAATTTGCAGATATCAAAGAAATCGTTGCAGAGAAATACAATCACAAGATGAGAAATCCATTCGACCTTGAGCCGGAGGAAGAAGTGCTGATTGGACGTTATGCAAAAGAAGAGTGGGGAAGTGATTTTGTATTTGTCACACATTATCCTTCTAAGAAGCGTCCGTTCTATGCAATGGATGATCCGGAAGATCCAAGATATACATTAAGCTTTGACCTTCTGTTCAGAGGACTGGAAATCACGACAGGCGGACAGCGTATTCATGATTACAAGATGCTGACAGATAAGATTACTGCAAGAGGAATGACAGAAGAAGGAATGGAACAGTATCTTGCAACATTCAAACATGGAATGCCGCCACACGGAGGACTTGGAATAGGACTGGAACGTCTGACGATGCAGTTATTAGGAGAAGATAACGTAAGAGAGACTACATTATTCCCAAGAGATTTAAGCAGACTGGAACCATAGCGGGGAGTAAGGTATAATAGATATGATACCAGTGATAACATGTCATGAGAGGGAAATTATATGTTTGGAAAAAGATGTAGTTTATGCGGAGGAAAGTTAAACAGTAGTGGAATCTGTACGGAATGTGGGCTTGATAACAGCAAGTCGGATAAGAATTACCGGATCAACCGGAGTGACTGTGACGGAATGCCGCTTACACATGTCCATGAGGAGAAGAAAAAACAAGGCTATCGTATGAATGAGCCTGATATGACCGGGAAAAAACGGAGAAAGCATGTGCAGACTCCGGATATTACAAACCGGAGAAGACCATTGAAAATAGTGATTCTGGCAATTATCGTGATTGCAGTTTTGGGTAATCTCTATGAGGAACATAAATACGATATAGAATATGCAATTGGAGATGCAGTTCAAGGTGTATTTCAGGATACGGGGGATCAAAAGACAAATGATACGGATGAAACAGACTATGATCATTATCAGTATGTGACTCGGGAAATCCCGAAAGAGGGAGAACGTGCAGACTATGAACTTTCTTCCGGCAATTATGTGGCAGGTGTGGAGATCCCGGAGGGAATCTATACAGTGACACCGAAAGACGACTATGACACCGTGCAGATCGATGATCCTGAGAACAGCATCTATCTGTATGAATATACCGAGGGTAAAAAAGACAAGATAGAGGATATCCGTCTTTATAAAGGTGCGCATCTTACGTTAAATTGTAAGACTACAGTAAAACTGCATACCGATAATGCACAGGATGTAGAGGCAATAGAAACGGCCGGACAGAGTAATCCGCTCACAGAATCAGTGGATATTAAAGGTCAGAAAACGTTGACGGCCGGAAGAGATCTTGAACCGGGAATATATGATCTCAGCCGTGTATCAGGGGCTGGAAATGTGGATGTAATCATTTATTCGGACGAACAGGAAGAAATAAATTCATGGAGCCAGGGGCTGTCGGAAGATGGAATAGACGGAGAGACATTCCATTATCTGGTAATTCCGGAAAATGCAACACTGGAAGTGTCAGAAGATTTGAAAATAAGGCTTACACCGTCAGAACAGATTGCATCAACAGATTATTATGGCTTTTATAACAGATAAGTTTACTGAATATAAAGTATAGGGGAATCGATAACATCAGGAAAGAAGGAGCAGGAAGATGGCAAATAAAATATCAGATGAAACCATTGAATATGTTGGTATTCTTGCAAAGCTGGAATTATCCGGTCAGGAAAAAGAAGATGCCAAAGCAGATATGGAAAAAATGTTAGATTATATAGATACATTAAATGAACTGGACACAGACGGAATTGAACCAATGTCACATGTATTTCCGGTAAAGAATGTATTCCGCGAAGATATTGTGACAAATGGAGACGGCAGTAAGGAGACACTGTCGAATGCACCGCTGGAAAAAGACCAGAGCTTTAAAGTACCAAAGACGATCGGATAGGAGGAAAACGGTTATGGATATCACAAGTCTTACAGCAGTAGAGCTTGGAAAGAAGATTAAGGCAAAAGAAATATCTGTTGTGGAAGCCGTGAAAGCCTCCATTGCACAGATTGAAAAAGTAGAAAAAGATGTAAACAGTTTTGTGACGTTGGATAAAGAGGGCGCATTAAAACGTGCAGAAGAAGTACAGAAATTAATTGATGACGGAAAACTGACAGGGCCACTGGCAGGTGTGCCGGTAGCAATCAAAGATAACATATGTACGCAAGGAATGCTCACAACTTGCAGTTCGAAGATCCTGGGAAACTTCCGGCCAATGTTCACGGCAGAGGCAGTAAAGAATCTGGAAGAAGCAGGAGCTGTCATTCTGGGAAAGACGAATATGGATGAATTTGCCATGGGAAGTACAACCGAGACTTCTTATTACGGACCGACAAAGAACCCATGGAACTTAGAGCATGTTCCGGGAGGATCTTCCGGGGGAAGCTGTGCAGCGGTGGCAGCAGAAGAAGCGCCATATGCACTTGGATCTGACACAGGCGGGTCCATCCGTCAGCCAAGTTCTTTCTGCGGCGTAGTCGGAATCAAACCAACATATGGAACGGTATCCCGTTACGGATTGATCGCTTATGGTTCTTCCCTGGATCAGATCGGACCTGTTGCAAAGGATGTGACAGACTGTGCAACAATTCTGGAGACGATTGCCTCTTATGATCCGAAAGACAGCACATCAATCAGACGTGACAGTTATGATTTTACATCTGCACTGGTAGATGATGTGAAGGGCATGAGAATCGGTATTCCGAAAGATTATTTCGGAAATGGTCTGGATGCTGAGGTAAAAGAAAATATTCTTCGGGCAGTAAAAGTTCTGGAAGAAAAAGGCGCAGTTGTAGAAGAATTCGACTTAAGCCTTGTAAAATATGCGATTCCTGCATATTATGTCATTGCATCAGCTGAGGCAAGCTCCAACCTTGCCAGATTCGATGGCGTAAAATACGGCTATCGTACCGAGGAATATGAAGGACTTCATAATATGTATAAGAAATCCCGTTCCGAAGGTTTCGGACCGGAAGTAAAGAGAAGAATCATGCTTGGTTCATTCGTTCTGAGTTCCGGATATTATGATGCGTATTATCTGAAAGCATTGAAAACAAAAGCGTTAATTAAGAAAGCATTTGATAAAGCGTTTGAAAAATATGATGTGATCGTGGCTCCGGCGGCTCCGACAACGGCACCAGAGCTTGGAAAGAGCTTAAGTGATCCGATGAAAATGTATTTGAGTGACATTTACACAATCTCCGTGAACCTGGCAGGACTTCCTGGAATCAGTATTCCGGTAGGAAAAGATTCCAAAGGTCTTCCGGTCGGCATGCAGCTTATCGGAGACTGCTTCCAGGAGAAAAAAATTATCCAGGCAGCCTACACATTTGAACAGACAAGAGCTTATGAAGCACCACAGTTTGTGAAGGAGGGAAGATAGTTATGGCAAAGCAGTATGAGACAGTCATTGGACTTGAGGTTCACGTAGAACTTGCGACAAAGACAAAGATTTTCTGTGGTTGCAGCACCCAGTTCGGAGGTGCGCCAAATACCCACACATGTCCGGTATGTACTGGTATGCCAGGTTCCCTTCCGGTACTGAACAGACAGGTGGTAGAGTATGCAATGGGAATCGGACTTGCAACTCACTGTGATATTACAAGAGTATGCAAATTCGACCGTAAGAATTACTTCTATCCGGATAACCCACAGAATTATCAGATTTCCCAGTTATATTTACCAATCGCAAGAAATGGTTATGTAGAGATCGAAGTTGGCGATACGAAGAAAAAAATACGGATCCATGAAATGCATATGGAGGAAGATGCCGGTAAGCTGATCCATGACGAGTGGGACGATACATCACTGGTAGATTACAACCGAAGCGGTGTACCGCTTGTGGAGATTGTATCGGAGCCGGATATGCGCTCTTCTGAGGAAGTTATTGCATATCTGGAAAAGCTTCGTACAACGATTCAGTATCTTGGTGCTTCTGACTGCAAATTGCAGGAGGGCTCTATGAGAGCGGACGTGAACCTGTCCGTTCGTGAAATAGGAACCAGTGAATTCGGAACAAGAACGGAGATGAAGAACCTGAACTCCTTTAAGGCAATTGCAAGAGCCATCGAAGGAGAACGGGAGCGTCAGATCGAGCTTCTGGAAGCCGGAAAGAAAGTTGTTCAGGAGACGAGACGCTGGGATGACAACAAAGAATCATCACATGCAATGCGTTCCAAAGAAGATGCACAGGATTACCGTTACTTCCCGGAACCGGACCTTGTCCCGATTGTTATCAGCCAGGAATGGATTGACCGGGTTAAGAAACGACAGCCGGAATTTCGTGAGGAAAAATTAAAGCGTTACAAGAAAGAGTTCGATATTCCACAATATGATGCAGAAATCCTCACAGAATCTAAACATATGGCGGATATCTTTGAAGAAACAACTGCTTTATGTGGAAAACCTAAGAAAGTTTCCAACTGGCTCATGGTGGAGACGATGCGGCTCTTAAAAGAACATAACATGGAATCAGAAGATATTACATTTACACCGGAGAACCTTGCGAAACTAATCGAGCTTGCAGATGCAGGAACAATCAACAGCTCGGTGGCGAAAGAAGTTTTTGATCATGTGTTCGAGGAAAATGTAGATCCAGAAAAGTATGTTGAAGAACACGGGCTTAAAACGGTCAATGACGAAGGAGCACTTATAGAAGTTCTCGAAAAAGTTATTGCAGATAATCCACAGGCTGTAGTAGACTATAAGGGTGGAAAAGAGAAGGCACTTGGAGCACTGGTAGGTCAGACGATGAAAGCAATGAAGGGGAAAGCAAATCCCGGACTGGTCAACCAGAAGCTTCGTGAGATGTTAAAGTAAAAAGAGTGACCTGGCTTTTGCCGGGTTACTTTTTTGCACGGAATAAATAGTTATAAAAACAAAAGAGTATATAAGGAGGTCGCCATGGGAGGATTTTTTGGTGTAGCATCAAAGCAGGACTGTGTCCTGGAATTATTTTACGGAGTAGACTATCACTCACATCTTGGTACAAGACGAGGAGGAATGGCAGTTTATGGAGAGGATGGATTTTACCGTGCCATTCATAATATAGAGAATTCTCCATTCCGTACAAAGTTTGATCATGATGTGTCAGAAATGAAAGGATATCTTGGAATTGGCTGTATTTCCGATTATGATCCGCAGCCACTTTTGATTCAGTCACACCTTGGAAGCTTTGCAATCACAACAGTCGGAAAAGTTAATAACTATGAGGAACTGTTAAAAGGTCTGTTTGAGAAGGATCATTCACATTTTCAGGAAATGACTAACGGGCAGATCAATGTGACCGAACTTGTGGCGGCGCTAATCTGTGAGAAAGAATCCATAGTAGAAGGAATCAAATATGTACAGGACGTTGTAGATGGTTCTATGACGATGCTTGTCATGACAAAAGAAGGAATCTATGGTGCAAGGGACAGGTATGGGCGAACACCTCTTGTGATAGGTAAGAAGGATGATTCTTACTGTCTTTCATTTGAAAGTCATGCTTATATTAACTTGGGCTATACCGATTATAAGGAACTGGGACCTTGCGAGGTCGTCTATGTGACATCGGAGGGAGTAGAAGAAATACGCCCGGCAAGAACTGGCAAGATGAAGATCTGTTCTTTCCTGTGGGTATACTATGGATATCCGACTTCTGCGTATGAAGGGGTAAATGTTGAGGAAATGCGTTACCGTTGCGGAAGTATGCTGGCAAAGCGTGATGGAGATAGTGTGCATCCGGATATTGTAGCAGGTGTGCCGGATTCAGGTATTGCTCATGCAATCGGATATGCAAATGAATCAGGAATTCCGTATGCAAGACCATTTATCAAATACACACCGACATGGCCGAGATCATTTATGCCGACCAACCAAAGTCAGCGTGACCTGATCGCGAGAATGAAGCTGATCCCTGTACAGGCTCTGATCGAAGACAAGAAATTACTCTTGATCGATGACTCGATCGTTCGTGGAACACAGCTTCGTGAGACAACAGAGTTTTTATATAGAAGCGGAGCGAAGGAAGTGCATATCCGCCCGGCATGTCCACCGCTTCTTTATGGATGTAAATACCTGAACTTCTCGAGATCGAAATCCGAGATGGATCTGATCACGAGAAGAGTCATTCAGGAGCAGGAAGGCGGAGAAGTATCTGCAGAGGTATTAAAAGAGTATTCAGATCCATGCTCCGACCGCTATGCAAATATGATCGAAGAAATTCGAAGAATCCAGAACTTTACGTCACTAAGATACCATAGACTGGATGATCTTTTAGAGTCTATTGGAATTGATCCAAGTCAGGTATGTACGTATTGCTTCGATGGGCGGGAGTAATTTTTACTGATTATATAATGCATAATGAAAATCCACTTGATTTGTCTTCCCTGTGCAAGACGTTCTGATGAGCCTGATAGAACAGAAAACTTAAAAGCAAAGGCTTTTAAGTTTTCTACAGTCTCATCGCCACTGCACAGAAGTCAGAAAAATCAGGTGGATTTTCTGTTCTGCAGTTTCCCGGCAGTATATAATCAATAAAACTTACATGTTGACATGAAGTTGCGGGATAATATGCAAAAATACAGGTCATTCTATCCGACTACAGAGCGAGGGAGATGAGTCTAGAGTTCGAGTGAAAGCCATTGCTTGCACTCGAACTGTTTTAATAGGCTCAGCGGAATGTTCCGCTCTGGGAGGATAGAATGACCTGTATTTTTGTTAATTATGACTGCAATGCTCTTAATACACTACTTTCGGCTTCTATCTGGCTTTTGAGTTCGAGGATAAGTGTGCATTGCTGGCAGATGTCTGCAGAGCGAATCTCACATTGTTCTTTGATTCTGCGCAGGCGTTCTGCATAGAGCTGAACACTGTGATTATCAAGAGGCTTGTCTTTCAGCATGGCTTCTTCTAACACAGCTTTCTGATACATTTTCTCAACAGTTTCTAATTGTTTCAGCAGTTCTGGTATTTTCTTCAAATATTCCCCGTATACTTCCAGTTGCTGACATTCTTTCTGAGTGTTCATAAGTAATTCCATGGCAAACTCCAATCTTTATAATTTATAGAAAAATGACATTAGTAGTTCTTAATCATAGTATAAAGTACTTGGAGCTGAAATGCATATTGATCTTATTTTTTTACTGCTGTAAAATTAACGTGTGAATTTAATTGTAAAGAAGAAAAAGAATTGTTATACTAAGAAAAAGAACTGAAAGGAAGTGGTGAAAATGCCAAATATAAAACCAATTTCTGATTTGAGAAATTATACAGAAGTTTTAAAAGAAACAAGTGAAGGTGCTCCGGTATTTTTGACTAAAAATGGCAGAGGTGAGTACGTGATTTTGGATATGAAAGATTATGATAGAATGAAAGCAGAATTAGCAATGATGGCTGAATCAGGGAAAGGTGAAAAAACGGTAAGGGAAGAGGATTGGGTGTCAACGGAGGAAGTGGAGGAAAGTTATGAGTAGTTTTGTATCCCTTGAGGATGTGAAGAAAATATATCAGATGGGCGAGGTGCAGATTATGGCCGCGGCCGGTATTGATTTCCAGATTGAGAGGGGAGAATTTGCGGTTGTGGTAGGCCCAAGTGGTGCCGGAAAGACGACAGTATTGAATATTCTTGGAGGAATGGATACGGCAAGCTCCGGGCGTGTGATTGTAGACGGAAAAGATATTGCACAGTATTCACCAAGACAACTGACAGCATATAGAAGAGATGACATTGGTTTTGTATTTCAGTTTTATAATCTGATCCCGAACCTGACTGCTCTTGAAAATGTAGAATTAGCTCTTCAGATCTGTAAGAATCCTATGGATGCCCAGGAGGTTATGGAAGATGTAGGACTTGGTGAGCGTCTGGATAATTTTCCGGCGCAGCTATCTGGTGGAGAACAGCAGAGGGTTTCCATTGCAAGAGCGCTTGCAAAGAATCCGAAGCTTTTGTTGTGTGACGAGCCGACAGGAGCGCTGGATTACAATACAGGTAAAGCAATCTTGAAGCTTCTTCAGGATACTTGCAGGGAAAAGGGGATGACCGTAATTCTGATCACGCACAACTCTGCAATTGCGCCAATGGCGGACCGTGTCATTAAGATAAAGAATGGTATGGTATCAGAGATGACAGTGAACGAACACCCAGTTCCAGTCGAGACGATTGAGTGGTAAAGAGAGGCATTACATATGAAAATGAAACCAACGAGCAAAGATTTTTATATGGAGATCCAGAAGAGCCCGGGGCGATTTCTGTCTATTTTATTTATAGTGGCACTGGGCGTTGCATTTTTCTCAGGAATTCGTGCATCGGAGCCGGATATGAGACTGACGGGAGATGCATATTTTGATGAAAGCAATCTTATGGATATCAAAGCGCTCAGTACATATGGCGTGACACAGGACGATGTGGACGCGATTTTGAAAATCGACGGAGTAGAACATGCAGAGGGCGCGTACAGCGCGGACTTCATGCAGATCGTAGATAAGAAACAAAAAGTTCTGCATGTGATATCTTTACAGGATGAGATGAATCAAGTGAAGTTAAGTGACGGCCGGATGCCCCAAAAAGCAGGGGAATGTCTGGCAGACCAGGATGCAGGATATAAGGTCGGAGATACAATTAAATTGCGTTCCGGAACGTCTGATGAGGTTACAGATACTCTGACGACAGATACGCTGAAAGTTGTCGGCCTTTGCAGCAGTCCGATGTACATTTCTTATGGACGCGGAAGTGCAACGATTGGTACCGGAACTATCAGTGCATTTGTCATGGTGCCGGAAGAGACGTTTGATATGGACGTATACACGGAAGTATATGTACAGGTCAAAGGTGCAAAAAATGAAGTGGCATTTACGGACGGATATGATAAGAAAGTAGAGAAAGTCCTGGATCAGATTGAAGATATTACGGACGAACGTGCTGAAATTCGAAAGCAGGAGCTGGTAAATGAAGCACAAGAGAAGATTGACGAGGCGAGAGAAGAACTGGAGCAGGGCAGAGCGGACGCAGCTTCGGAACTTGCAGATGCGGCGGCTAAGATAGCAGACGCCGAGGAGCAGTTGACGAATGGAAAAGCACAGATTACCAGTGGTAAAAAGCAGATTGCCAGTGCTAAGAATACATTGAGCAAAAAAGAAAGCGAACTGGAACAGGCACAGAATCAATATAATGCCGGACTTGCACAGCTTCAGGAAGGTGAGGATCAATATGAAGCCGGACTTGCACAATATGAGGCTGCGAAACCGGAAGCTGAGGCGAAAATCCAGACTGGAAGAGAAGGACTTGCAGCGCTTCAGCAGATGATTCAGGCAGACCAGCAGACATTGACGGAAATTCAGCAGAGGATCGAGGCAGTAAATTCTGAATTGTCAGCATTTGACCAAATACCTGAGGATCAGCTTACAGAAGAGCAGAAGGCGCAAAAAGAACAATATGAACGACAGCTTACCGAGCTTAAGGAAAACGAAGCTGGCATGCAACAGAAGATTTCCATTGAACAGCAGACATATGATGAGAGTAAAGCCGAACTGGATGCTGCCCAGAAGCAGCTTGATGACACGGCAGCAACTCTGGCTCAGACAAAGTCAGAGCTTGACGCAGCGAAGGCTTCTTTAAATGGTGTTCCACAGCAGCTTGCAAGTGGAAAAGCCCAGATTCAGTCCGGATGGACTGAAATTCGAAAGCAGGAGAAGAAGCTAGAAGAAGGAGCAGCAGAAATCGCGGAAAATGAAGCGAAAGTTGCAGAGGCAAAAATTGAGTATGCCAGTGGTGAAGAAGAGGCTGCCCAGAAGATTGCAGAAGGTGAACAGAAAATTGCGGACGCAGAGGCAAAGGTTCAGGACATCGAAAAACCAACCTGGTATGTCTATGACCGTGATACTTTGACTGAGTATTCCGGGTACGGAGAAAACGCGGAGCGTCTAGGTGCGATTGGCCGTGTCTTCCCGGTATTATTCTTTCTTGTCGCGGCGCTGATTAGTCTGACCAGCATGACGCGAATGGTAGAAGAGCAAAGAACCGCAATCGGAACCATGAAAGCACTTGGATATAGCAAGATGTCCATCGCGAAGAAATATCTTGGATATGCATTGATCGCGACAGCAGGCGGCAGTGTATTGGGTGTGCTGATCGGTGAAAAGATATTGCCATATATCATTGTCTATGCATATGGAATCTTATACAAGCATATTACACATATTCTGATCCCATACCAATGGATCTATGCCTGGATGGCAGCGGCGGCAGCAATTGTATGTACAATGGCAGCAACATTTTTTGCATGTTACAAAGAACTTGTAGCACAGCCGGCAGTACTGATGCGCCCACCGGCGCCTAAAAATGGACAAAGAGTTTTCTTAGAAAGAATAAAATTTATTTGGAAACATTTAAGTTTCACGTGGAAGTCTTGTATCCGTAACTTAACCAGATATAAGAAACGCTTCTTTATGACAGTTTTTGGAATTGGCGGTTGTATGGGATTGATGCTGGTTGGATATGGAATCAAAGATTCCTGTTATGAAATTGCAGAACTGCAGTTCCGGGATATTCAGATGTATGATGGAAGTGTCTACCTGAAAGAAGATATTTCAGATGAGACAAGACAGAATCTCCTGGATTATATGAAGGACGATCCGGACATCAGTCATTATATGCAGACCAGCATGAAGAATGTAACACTTGCCAATGGAAAGAATAAACGTGATACTTATCAGGTCGTATTTTCGGAACCGAAAGACGTAAAAGATTATTTTGATTTCCACGACCGGAAATCAAAAGAGGAATATACGCTTGATGATGAAGGTGTCATTATTTCTGAGAAAACCGGAAAACTTTTGAATGCAAAAGCAGGGGATACCATTGAAATTAAAGACGAAGAGAATGGTAACAAGAAAGTAAAAATTGCTCATATCTGCGAGAACTATATGGGACACTATATTTTCTTCACTCCTTCTTATTATAAAAAAGTGTATGGTGAGAATCCGGAATATAACAGTATTTTCTTTGCAGGACAAAAAGGAGATACGCAGGAAGACTACAACAAGATTGGTGAAGACATTCTGACCCAGGACGGAGCGCTTAGTGTCAGCTATATGCGTGATATTGAAAAACAGTTGGACGATATGCTAAAAAGTCTGAATCTGGTTATTGTAGTACTGATCATTTCTGCAGGAATGCTTGCATTTGTCGTACTATATAACCTTAATACTGTTAATATCACGGAGCGGCAGAGGGAACTGGCGACCTTGAAAGTGCTAGGATTTTATGATCTGGAAGTGGCAGAACACGTATATCGTGAAAATGTACTTTTGACATTCATCGGAGCGGCGGTAGGAGTGGTGCTTGGGAAATTCCTGCATGCCTTTATCATTGATACGGTGGAAGTAGACACAGCCATGTTCGGAAGAAATATTAACTTTTCAAGTTACATGTACAGTCTGCTATTTACAATTCTGTTTTCATTGATCGTAAATGGAATTATGTATTTTAAATTGAAGAAGATTGATATGGTAGAATCACTCAAGAGTATTGAATAAATGGAATTGAAGCCAAGATGTAAGAAAAGCTCCTTCCCTGGATAAAACTGTGGAAGGAGTTTTTATAATCATATATCAAAACTATTCCATATCAAAATCAAGCTCCTGACTGGCAAAGAATTTCTGGACATATTCGTCCCAGGCTTTTTCTATGCTTTTATCCATGGTAAATGTATTCATGGAAGTCCCGGTGATACATTGAAGTGCCAGTCCGTCATAGCGGAAATTAAGATACAGTCCCTGGATTTCCGCAGGGCGGTAGGTCAGATCATGCTCAGTGAGAAAGGATTCGAACTGATCTTTTGCTAGAGATAATATGAATTTGAAATTTAACGGAGTTTTCTTTCCACGGATTACCTGGAAGAAAAAATCGCGCACTTCTCCCCAGGTGGAATACTCCTTTTCAAAAGCTTCATCAAAAAAGTCTTTATGGATTCTACCATCTACCTGGAAGCGGTTAAAAGTAGTTACTTCTCCCTCAATCAGGGAAAAAGTATCAAATGTTGGTTTTAAAAGCAGGTGGGACATACAGACCTTTGCTTTCAGATTAAGAACGATCATAGTGAAAACCTCTCTGGATAATTATTAGAGATATTATAGCATAATTTTTGTAGCATTATAATTCTAATTTATCAAAAAGTTTTTCCTCCTAAAATATGAGTTTATTGACGGAAAAGTGAATTTGATATACGATTGAAAGATGCATATAGGAAAAAAAGAAGGATTTTTAACATCTGTTCTTGTCTCTATTGAATGATGCCAAAGATAATATATCATCAGAGGCATATCGGAAATATTTAGAAACAGCCACTACCTTGTATGAGGAAGACCAAGGACTTTCCCGGCTTTGTCTAAGGAGGAGAAAGATATTTTAGATGTTGTAATAGAGAAACTCGGAAAGAAGATTAAAATGATATTGTAAACTTTATGCATAAAGAGCAAGCTTATGTTGAAACTGCTCAGAGAGAGATTATACCATTCAAATATGCGAAAAGCTTGAAAATCTAGACATGCTAAGAACTTACAAGTAAGAGAGGAAAAAAACTTGGGGAAAAAGAAAATAGAAGAAAATACGATCACGGAGGGGATTATCTGGAAGCAGCTTCTGATATTTTTCTTTCCGATCATGCTGGGAACTTTAATCCAACAATTATATACAACCGTGGATACGGTTATCGTCGGACGCTTTGTGGGGAAGGCGGCATTAGCCAGCGTAGGCGGTCCGGCGGCTGTTTTATCAACGATTGTTGTTACATTTTTTAATGGACTGGCAAATGGAGCGGCAGTTGTCATTGCGCAGTATTACGGAGCAAAAGACAAAGGAAGACTGCATACAGGACTTCATACTGCATATTTATTTTCCATTGTGGTCAGCCTCGTAATATCTGTAGTGGGAGCGGTGCTGACACCATGGCTGCTTAAGATCATGAACACTCCACAGGATATGATGGCATCATCAACTACATATTTACGCATTTATTTTATGGGAATCTTATTTACGCTGGTCTATAATATGGGAGCGGCGATCATGAGAGCAGTCGGAGATTCCAAAAGACCGCTTCTTTATCTGGTGGTCTGTTGCGTACTGAATATAGGTCTGGATATATTCATGGTAGTTATATTAAAAATGGGAATTGCCGGAGCAGCACTGGCAACCGTATTTTCCCAGTGTGTCAGCGCATTTCTTGTGACCTGGTCTTTGACAAAAGACTATGATTCTATGAAACTACAATTCAGAGAACTTCGCATGGAAGCATGTGTTCTAAAAAGAGAGTTGAAAATCGGTATACCGGGAGCTCTGCAGGCATGCGCTTATGGAGTGACCAATGTAGTCATTCAGGCATCAATCAATAGCTTTGGAACGGATACTGCAGCAGGATGGGCAGCTTATGGAAAATTAGATTTGATTTTCTGGACAGTATCCAGTGCACTGGGAGCGGCGGTCACAACATTTGTCGGACAGAATTATGGCGCAGGTAAGTGGGACCGGGTATATAAGAGTATCCGGGTAAACATTGGTATTTCATATGTATTTACAGGTATGATCATCTTTACATTGTATGCATTTTGTGAGCCAATGTATCACATGTTCACAACAGATCCGAAGGTGATCGACATAGGCGTGTATATGCTCCGGTTCCTGGTGCCGAGTTATCTGCTCAGCATTCTGCTTGAAAACCTGGACGGTGGACTTCGCGGAGTCGGAGACGTACTGTGGCCTACGATATTTACATTTGGAGGATTGTTTTTAATACGACTCCCGTGGGTTATGATTCTGACTCCGATTTATCATAAGGTGGAGATTTTGCTGATCAGTTATCCGATTGCATGGGGAGGAACACTTCTATTCGTAATACCGTATTATTTCTGGAAGAAGAAAAAGTGTTTCAACAAAATATGCAGTGAAAAATAAAGCGAAATTTATGGATTTTTGCGAAATAATTCTCAAAAGTCAAAAAATTCTTTACAAATAAGCAATAAAGTATTATTATACAAAAAAGATAGAAATCTTCAGGGCAGGGTGAGATTCCCTACC
>OLND01002489.1_pt1 | contig 16386 bp, 11 predicted proteins | sample 1672031 | NCBI WGS metagenome assembly OLND01 (sample SAMEA3136638, study PRJEB25190) | human gut metagenome | biome: human gut; feature: human-associated habitat; material: faeces | place: Austria | collected 2013
AAAGGCCCCCTCCCCGAGGGGGCTGTCACCGCAAGGTGACTGGGGGAGTTCGCTTAACCCTCGATCGGGCTCAGGTCGCTCTGCTTGCCGCCGTAGATGCCCATGGGCTCAACGTGGATGCCGGCAACGGAGACCAGGTGGGTGCCCTTCTCCTCATTGAAGTTGTCCAGGTAGGGCTGATGCTGGAAGTAGTTGGTGTCGCACTGGCCATCCTCAACGATGGTGTTGGGGATCACATAGTCATCGTACTCCTGGATGTCAAGCGTAATGCCCTTGTCGGCCAGGATCTGCTTGCAGACCTCCAGGATCTCGCAGTGGGGAGCGGGGGTGGCAGCGCAGCTGACAGTCTCACCGTTCAGTGCGTCATAATCGATGGAAGGATCATAGCCGTCGGTGGGGTCCTCCACAACGGAGACCACAGCGCCGCCGTAGCTCTCGGTCATAAAGTCCTTGACCTGCTGGCTCTGCAGGGCAGCGACCAGAGCCTTGATCTTGGGCTCCTCCTCATTGCCTTCCTTGCAGACCAGAACGTTAACGTAGGCAGAAGTGCCATCCTCCATGGCCAGAGCGTCGGTCATGGGGTCCAGACCGGCGGAGATGGCGTAGTTGGAGTTGATGACAGCGTAGTCCTCATCCTGCAGGACGTTGGGCACCTGAGCAGCCTCGACCTCGTCCACATTGACGTTCAGGGGGTTCTCTTCGATGTCGTTCTTGGTGGCGGTCAGGCCTGCATCTGCCTTCAGCTTGAAGAAGCCGTTCTTCTCCAGCAGGGTCAGAGCGCGGGCCTCGTTGGTGGTATCGTTGGGAACAGCGACCTTGATCTTGTCCAGCTTGGCAGCGGTGGAGGCAGCCTCAGAGGATGCAGCGCCGGAAGCGGCGGAGCTTGCGGTGGAGGAAGAGCCGCCGCAGGCGGTCAGGGCAGCGGCAGCAGCGGCCACGCCGGAAACTTTCAGAAAATTACGACGAGTGATCTTAGACATTTTGTTTTCCCTCTCTACTTTTACAAAAAATGTTTTTGTGCGGTGCGGCACAATCCGCACCCTTTGCACCGGAAGCAAAATAAAAAACGCTTCCGTCCTCAGCGGGCATACACCCACAAGGACGAAAGCGTAAAACTTCCGTGGTACCACCTTGGTTTACTGTCCCCTCACAGAGACAGCCTCACTGCTGCGGCGTTTTGCAACGCGACAACCGGACGCTGTAACGGGCGCTCCCGTCGCAGGCTTAGCACTCTTGCACTTCGCCCCCGCGGCTCCGAGACCATTTTCAGTTCCCTGTTTCCTGCCCTTTTCCACCGGCCGGGCTCTCTGGAAGGATCAATGCGAAAACCTACTCTTCTCTTCACAGCCATTTTTGTGATATTGCATACATAATACCCCACTCTTCCGGGTTTGTCAACCCTTTCAACGAAGTTTTTCAGTAGGGAATTGCCTGCTTACTGCCGGCCGGCATCCTGCTCCGTGCTGTACAGCACCATCAGGTGGTTGGCACTGGCTTCCAGCTGGGATTTTGCCTGACGGAGGTTCGCTTCTTCGGTCTCGTTCATCTTTTCGGGCTTATCCTTGCGCAGGCAGCGGCGCAGGCTGGCAAGGTCGTTCTTGACTCGGTTCTTCTCGTCCTTGTCCAGCTCCTTTTTGCACTTGGAGAGGGCTTCATCCACCTTGTAAGCCAGCATCTCGGCCTGGTTGTGGAGCTCCAGCCGCTCCCTGCGGCGGGTATCCTCCTCCTCGTAGGCGGCGGCATCGGCCATGGCGCGCTGGATCTCGTTCTCAGAAAGATTGGTGCTGCCGGTGATGGTGATGTTCTGCTCCCGGCCGGTGCCCAGATCCTTTGCAGACACCTTGACCACGCCATTCACATCGATGTCAAAGGTGACCTCGATCTGGGGCTTGGAGGAGAAGCCGGAGCGGATACCGGTGAGCTTGAATTTGCCCAGGCTCTTGTTGTCGCGGGCAAAGTGGCGCTCACCCTGCAGCACGTTGATCTCCACGCTGGTCTGCATGGGGCGGGCCGTGGTAAAGATCTGGCTCTTGCGGGTGGGGATCATGCTGTTGCGGGTGATGAGGGGGGTGGCCACGCCGCCCAGCGTCTCAATGGACAGCGTCAGTGGGGTGACATCCATCAGCACAAGGCCCTGCGCGGCCGCGCCGGTGGCACCGGCCAGCTTTCCGCCGCCCTGCAGCAGGCCGCCCTGCACGGCGGCACCCATGGCCACGCATTCATCGGGATTCAGGGTGTGGCTGGGCTCACAGCCCAGCAGCTCCCGGACCTGCCGCTCTACAGCGGGCATCCGGGTGCTGCCGCCCACCAGCAGGACTTTGCCCAGCTGGCTGGCGGAAAGCCCGGCATCCCGCAGGGCGTTCTGCACCGGCTGAACGGTGCGGGCCAGCAGGTCACCGGTCATCATCTCAAACTGGGGGCGGCCCAGGCTCAGATCCAGATGATGAGGGCCATCCTTGCCCACCGCGATAAACGGCAGGTTCAGCTGGGCGGAAAGCGCACTGGAAAGCTCCTTCTTGGCCTTTTCCGCTTCCTCCTTCAGGCGGCCCATAGCAGCCGGATCGCGGGAGAGGTCGATGCGGTCGGACTTCTTGAACTCGGCCACAGCGTACTCCACGATGCGCTCGTCAAAGTCATCGCCGCCCAGATGGGTATCGCCGCCGGTGGCCAGCACCGTAAAGGTGCCGTCCTCGATCTCAATGATCGAAACATCAAAGGTGCCGCCGCCCAGATCATAGACCAAGATCTTCTGGGGAGCTTCGTTGTCCAGGCCATAGGCCACCGCGGCGGCGGTGGGCTCGTTGATGATGCGCAGAACATTCAGGCCCGCAATGCGGCCCGCGTCCTGAGTGGCCTTGCGCTGGCTGTCGTCAAAATAGGCAGGCACCGTGATGACGGCCTCGGTCACCGGTTCGCCCAGATAGCTCTCGGCATCGCGGCGGATCTTGGTCAGGATCATGGCGCTGATCTCCTGCGGGGTCAGGTCTCTGCCATCGATATGCACCCGGTGATCAGAACCCATGTACCGCTTGATGCTGGACACCGTACGGCCGGAGTTTGTGGCGATCTGACGCTTTGCCGCGCCGCCCACCAGACGCTCACCGTCCTTGGTAAAGGCCACCACGCTGGGGGTGGTGCGCTCGCCTTCGGCGTTGGTGATGACCACAGGCTTGCCGCCCTCCACCACCGCCACGCAGGAGTTGGTGGTACCAAGGTCGATTCCGATCACTTTGCTCATAGTGCTTGTCCTCTTTTCTTCGGCGCAGAATATTTCCTTGAATATCTTACCGGTTTCCTATGACGATTTCTTAGAACAAATGTAAAGAAACTGTGTTTCAGGCGTTTTTATCGTCGGCCAGCAGCTGATCGGTCAGCAGTTCAGCCTCCCGCAGCCAGTCGGCAGCATCCGTTTCGCCCTCGGCCTGCAGGATCCGAAACCCCTGCACGGCTTCGGCCACCTGCAGCAGCGCCTTTTTGCGGGAGAGGTACTGGGTCTCGTACTGGGCAAGGCGCAGGCAGACCTGCGGGGTGTAGGCGATGTCCGGCACCTCCCGGGCAGCGCTCTGGGCGCGGCGGTAGTATTGCAGGGTCTCAGCCATCTCCCCGCCCGATGCGGCACAGTCATCCCCCAGGGCGATCATGGCCTGCACCTCCCCGGCCTGCGCAGCCTTTTTCCACATCCGCCGGGCCTGGGTCTTATTCTTCCGGGTACCCCGGCCATAATACAGGCAGTCCCCCAGGGCAGAAAGCGCCTCGGCGCTGCCAGCCTCGGCGGCGGCAGTATAGCGGGCCGCCGCTTCCTGCCAATCCCCGGCCCGGGCGGCGGCGTGTCCGGCCTCCAGCTCCTGAGCGCCGGGGTTGTCGCTTCCCCGCTCCGATCTCAGCAGCCCGCTGAGCAGGGAGACATCCAGCGTGGCAGAGCTTGTCCACGGATCCAGCACCACACCGTCGATGCCGTCCGTTTCCAGCGCATACTCCATGGCGCTGCGCAGGCTGCGCTCCACCATGGGGCGGGTGGCGCTGGCCTTTTCCGCCTCGGCGTTCTTTACCGAGGTGAACAGCGGCAGATAGTTCCGCTCTTTCCGGGTGTGGAGCAGCCAGGGCGGCAGGCCCTCGGCCCGCTCCTCCGGGATGGGCAGGTGTGCCCAGGGGGCGGCCCCGCTCTGGGGGTCCACCGCCGCATCCAGCGGCACCAGCACCTTGGTCTGCAATTCCAGCGCATAGTTCAGGGCGTTCATCAGGCTCCAGAAATGTTCCTCGTTCTGCTCCCGGTACAGCCGCGCCACGGCCTCCTCCACAAACAGGCAGCCTGTGCCCACCGGCCCGTACTGCGGCGCAGTCCGCTTTTTTCCGCTGCCCACCGGCCGGAAGCGCCGACCGCCCATGTTGTATGCCATTTATCTCACCCTTCTTTTTCATCAATAGGATAAGTATAGCAGGAATCCGCAAATTTCACAATATTTTCCCGCAGGCAGCCGAACGCAAAAACAGCAGGCGGCTGCACATGGCCGTCTGCTGTTCAGTTCACTCTTCTGCCGGTTTCTCCGCATCGTCCAGATAGTTCTCGATGCTGCCGATGCTGTACCGGTTCTCGTTGGCTTTCACGCTCCGTGCACTGGCATCGTAGCAGGCTTCCAGAATGGGCATCACTGGCTGCTGGCCCTCCGGGTCGGTCAGATGTCCGATGGCCCGGGCCTCATAGTAGTTGTCGATGATCTGGTTCACGATCCGTTTGCGGTCACGGAGCGGAGTCTGCAGGTTGGCCAGCAGCTCCTGCCGGATGCCGCAGCTGTTGCTGCCGTGGTCGCCGAACAGGATGTAATACTCCTGCTCGATCTCCAGCGGTGCAGCCTGATGCAGATAATAATCCGCCAGTGTCCTCCGCTTCTTTTCGGTGCTGAAGCCCTTGATCTCCTCCATGCCGCGCGGAAAGAGTTCCGGATGCAGGATCCACATTTCATAGGGCCCCACCGGCAGGTGCAGAGTATCGAATACATCCAGAAAATCCTCCAGCGCAATGCGGATCTCGCCCCGCTCCCATTTCTGAATGGTGCGCTTGTCCCGCCCCAGCATATCCGCAAGCTCCTGCTGAGATCTGCCCGCCACGTTCCGGGCAAAGGCAATGGCTTCCCCGATTCGGTTCCGGTAGTTGGTCATATTCTTTCCCTCCTGACACACACTTGTACACCAGGCATTCCAACGTCTGGCGACATAAAATACTTTCCTCTGATAAAAGGATAATGGTTTGTCACGCCTTCTGTCAAGAGTTGCAAATTCAATCACTTCACGTCAAATTTTTGTTAAATGTGTCATTCAAGCCGGACAGCCGCCTTTTTTGCAGAGATTTTGCCGCTCCGTGGGGCATCCACCCCCTGTCTTAAACAACGTTCGGGCCATTTTGTCCTTTTTCACCTGCCGGAGGCAGCCGGATGTGTCAGGTACACAGTAACACGCAACGCAAAATATTTTTTGCAAAAAATTCCTCTTCGGCAAGTTTTTCCCAGCGCATCCGTTTCCATACACGCAAAAACCGCCCATAGCCGTCAAAAACAGCCATGGGCGGGTGCTTTTTCTTTATGCCAGTTTATTCAGCCTTACGGCAACGTAGGGATCCGGGAGCTTGAGCTCGTCAGCAAGGTCGGCTTCAGATTCGTACTTCTCCGCCGCCATGCCCACCACAACGCTGCACACGTCAAAGCGTCCGGCAGGCGAAAGGGCCGTGACCTTGGCTTCTCCATCGGCAATGGCGGTCACCACGCCATCCGCATCCACGGTAACGACACCCGGGTTGCTGCTGACCCATGTAATGGGCACGCTGCCGCCGCCCTCCACCGCAACGGTGGCCGTCAGACGTTCCTGGGTGCCCACGGTGCGGAGCAGCAGGTCACTCTTGTTCAAGGTCACCTTGCCGATATCCGAAGTCACCGTGACGCTGCACCGCAAAGCCTGGCCGTTGGAGACCATTGCCGTGATGGTGGTGGTGCCCGCCGCCTGAGCCGTGACAAGCCCCTTGTCGCTGACTGTGGCAACCTCAGGGTTGCTGCTCATCCACTGGTAGACATAGAGGAAGGAGTGGTCGCTGTTGGTCAGCTGGAGCTGGTGGGCGGGGTGCAAGTCATTGTACTGCAGCACAAGGCTCAGGCTGGTGGTATCCAGCGTGGGCTTTTTTCTGGCTGCTTCTTCATTTTTGCGGGTCACGGTCACCTTGCAGGCGGCACGTTCGCCGTGGTCGGAGATGGCGGTGATGATGGCAGTGCCCGCATTGCGGCCCGTCACCTTGCCGTCGCCATCCACCGTGGCAACATTGGAGTTGCTGCTCATCCAGACGATGAAGTAATAATCGCTCTGTCCGCTGGTGTACAGGTAGCCCTTGGGGCGGGGGTCATCATCGGTGATCTCCAGCTCCATCTCGGTCAGCTCCAGTTCCAGCTTGGGGCTGGTTCCGGTCAGGCCTGTCAGCACACCGGGCGCGGCCTGCGCGGGCAAAGGGGCAGCCAGCAGGGCCCCGCTCAGAGCCAGCAGGGCCAGAAGCCGCCCCGCGGTTTGGAATTTCCATTTCATTGGGTCGAACTTCCCTCCTTGTTTCATCCCATGGGATCAAAGGAATGCCGCACACATGGAAAATTTTCGCGTCCATGATTTTTCTCACTACTGATTCATTTTACACGTCCGGCCAATGTGGGTCAAGTTTTTCGCCCAAAGTGCTGTGCTTTCGCACCCGATTTCGTCGGGAATTCCAATTTTTTCCGATTTTTTTGTGCAGAACATCAGGGCCAAAAAGCGCTCAGTCACCTCCGGTGACAGCTCCCCTGATAGGGAGGCCAGGTTCACGCGCTTTCTTCGGTGTAATACTGTGCCTGGGCGTTCCACAGTTCGTAATACTTTCCATCCGGCTCCCCCAGCAGTTCCTCATGGGTGCCCTGCTGGACGACCTCGCCGTGGTCGAACACGGCGATCTCATCACAGAACTTGCAGGAGGACAGTCGGTGGCTGATATAAATTGCAGTCTTATCGCCCGCGATCTCGTTGAACTTTGCGTAGATCTCCGCTTCAGCCACCGGGTCCAGGGCGGCGGTAGGCTCATCCAGCACGATGAAAGGTGCATCCTTGTACAGGGCCCTGGCAATGGCGATCTTCTGGGCCTCGCCGCCCGAGATGGTCACACCATCCTCGTCCAAATCTTTATAAAGGCAGGTGTCCAGCCCCTTGGGCATCCGGGCCAACCGGTCGGAAAAGCCCGCTTTTTGCAGGCAGTCGGCGGCACGGGCGGCATCATAATGCTGGGCCGTGGCAACATTCTGGCCCAGCGGCAGGGAGAACAGCTTGAAATCCTGGAACACCACCGAGAAGATATCCATGTACTCATCGTAGCGGTACTTACGGATGTCGATGCCGTTGAGCAGGATGACACCCTCGGTGGGGTCGTATAGGCGGCAGAGCAGCTTGATGAAGGTGGTCTTGCCACTGCCGTTCATGCCCACCACGGCCAGCCGCTCCCCCACCTTGAAGGTCATGCTCAGGTGGCGCAGGGCATATTGCTCGCTGCCGGGGTACCGGAACGAGACATCCCGGAACTCCACGGTATACTGGCGGTCGCTCCGCTTTTCGGTGGTCAGGCTGCCCTTGTACATCTTGTTGGGCAGGTCAAGATAGTCATAGAGCGTTTTCAGGTAGGGGGCGTTGAATCTGCAGTCGCCCACGGCGGTGAACAGCCCGCCGATGCCCACAAAAAAGTTGGTGGCTGCACCCACATACTGGGTCACAGCGCCCAGACCAAAGGCCCCGCCGTAGGCCTTCAGGCATACAAAGAGGTAGGCAAGACCCATGAGCAGAGCCGAAATGGCGTTGCCCGTGGCATTCAGGATGCCGAATTTCCCCTTGCGGGCCCGCTCAAAGGCAGGCATGGAGACGGCGGCGTGATCTTTCAAAAACTCGAACTGGTCGTACATCCGCACATCCAGCGCCTTTTTGTCGTCCCGACATACCCCCATGAGGAAGGCCCAGAGCCGGTTGCCCCAGCGGCCCTCCTCCTCGATATCCGGGCTGCTGATGCCCGCGCTGGAAGCGCACACCGGCGAGAGCCACGCCACGGCTAGGATCAGCACCAGCACTGCCGGAACACAGAGCGGGCTGTTGAAGACTGTCAGCGGGCCGGCGGGCACCCTGGCCGTGAACAGCCCCACCGACAGCACCGCGCCGCCCAGAATACGGAATACCGCCGCGGATACACTGTCCAGCAGCGCCACAGCGTTAGGATTGCCGCCGCTGCAGAAGTTTTCGCTCTGCTGGATGAAATTGTAGCGGTCGTAGACCTGCTGGCTGTCCTCGTCGGCATAATCCATGGACATCTGCTTTTCCATAAAGCAGTCATGGCCCAGCTGCCAGTTCAGCTGTTCCCGCTCCACGCTCTTCCAGTGGAGCAGGACCGACCGCACCAGCGTGAGCAGAGCGGTCACGCCCAGCACCCACGCCACATCCACGGCAAGGGCCTGCGGGTCCTGCGCGTCCGACAGCTCAGCCACCAGCCGGGCCGAGAACCAGACCACGGCATAGGGGCTGACGGCATCCGCCAGTGCCCACAGCACGGTGGACAGCACAAATCGGGGCGTATTTTTCCAGTAAAAGCGCCAAGCCCGCAGGGTCAGCCAGACGCTTTCCTTCAGGGTCATTTTTTCTTCGTTCATACAGCCTTGCCCTCCTTGTAATATTTGCTCTGCACCGCAAACAGCTTGGCATAGCCGCCGTTTTGGGCCATCAGCTGGTCGTGGGTCCCCTCCTCGGCCACACGGCCGTTTTCAAGGAAGAGAATGCGGTCACAGAAACGGGTGGAGGCCAGTCGGTGGCTGATGAACAGGCTGGTGCGGCCCCGGGTCATCTCGTTGTACTTCTGGTAGATATCATCCTCGGCGATGGGGTCAAGGGCGGCAGTGGGCTCATCCAGCACAAGAATAGGCGCGTCTTTATACAGGGCACGGGCCAGCATCAGGCGCTGGGTCTGGCCGCCGGAGAACTCCACGCCGTCCAGATAGACATCCCGGCCCACATGGGTCTTGATACCCGCCGGGAGGGATGTGATTTTTTCCGTCAGCCCTGCCTGGTCAAGACAGTACCGCACCTTTTCCTCGTCGATGCCGTCCATAGCCTGGGCCACATTCTCGGCCACCGTGCAGGAGAGCACGCTGAAATCCTGAAAGACCGCTTCAAACAGCTTGTAGTAATCCCGGCGGTTATACTGCCGGATATCCTGCCCGTTCAGCAGAACACGCCCCCCGGTGGGGTCAAGGAAGCCGCAGATCAGCTTGACCAGTGTCGTCTTGCCAGCGCCATTCAAGCCCACGATGGCCAGGTTCTCGCCGGGGTGCAGTGTCAGGCTCATGTGGGCGATGGTGTTTTTCTCCGCACCGGGGTAGCGGTAGCTCACATCCTCCAGCTGCAGCTCATAGGGCATATCCAGCCGCTTTTCCAGCGGGATGCCCTCCTCAAACCGGAAGGGTTCCGGCAGTTCGAGGAACTCCCGGATGGTGGAGATGTCCAGGCTCTGCTTGCGCAGGAGGGCAAACTGCTCCATCAGGCCTGTGACCCACTGGGCAAAGCCGGAGGCCGCACCGAAGTAGAGCAGGAATTCCGACACCGGCAGGCCCCTGGTCACGGTGAGCCAGAGCAGATAAGCATAGGCCGCACCGTTGCGCACCAGCAGCAGGGCCAGGTCGATGAGGTTGGCGGTCAGGTAGGCGCGCTCCCGCTTTTCGAGAAAGGCATAGTTGAGCCGCAAAGCAGAATCGTACAGGTCAGTGAGCCACTGCCGCAAGCCGAAGATGCGGATATCCTTGCCGAACTCGCGTTCCTCGGCGGTGTTGCGCAGGTAATGCAGGCTCCGGGTGATCTTTGCCCCCTCCTCCCGGTGGCGGTAGCCCCACTCGTTGATATTCCTGGTGGAAAAATAGCTCACCACAGCGGTCAGGGCCGTCAGGACACAGAGCCAGGGGTTCAGCCCGGACAGCAGAGCCAGATACACCCCGAAGCCGATGAGATTTGTCATGATATCCGTCCAACTTTTCCAAAAAGCCTCGCCGGAAGCACGGTTGTTCATACAGGCATCGTGGCCCTTCTGATACATCAGACGGAAGGCTTCATCCAGCAGGTTGGCATAGGCCGTGCGGGTGCGCTTGGTGTTGATGCGCTTCAGCAGCTCCAGCCGCACGCCGCACCGGCCAAACATGGTGAGGTGGTCGATGTAGTAGCACAGCGCGGTCAGGGCAAACAGCAGGATGGTGAACCCGCCGATGGCACCCAGCAGCTGGCCCAGCGGCGCGCCGCTTTCCAGTTTGCCCAGCACCGCCGGGCTGATGAGCATTTCGGCAGTGGTCTTGCCTGCCGTGCAGACGGCCAGCAGCACCACCAGCAGCGGCACGCTCCGTCGGGTGTCCCAGGCCACCGAGAGCATGTAGGCAGTGTTCTGCCAGACATTGTATTTGGGCTTTGGCTTTTTGGTTTTCTCGTTCTTTCCCATTTTGGAATCCCCTTTCACTTGTCTGGCAATGATCCTAACACAAAAAATCGCCCCCGACACATTCCGGGGACGAAACGCCTGATTTGGGGGATGAATTGCAGGAACCTCTCCGTCAATGCTTCGCATTGCCACCTCTCCTAGTAGGAGAGGCAAGCCAGTAGCAGCGTGAACTTGGCTCCCCAATCAGGGGAGCTGGCGCGGAGCGCCTGAGAGGTTTACACCTGTGGAATCAATATCTCCGTCGTGAATGCCCCATCCTCGCTGTTGCGGCTGAGGTAGCCATCCAGCTTTTCCACGATGGCATCAATGCGCACCAGCCCGAAGCCGTGGCCCTCGCCCTTGGTGGTGACAAAACGGCCCGCAAGCTTTTTCTGCTTTTTAGTTGCCGTGAAATTGGTGAAGGAGATATAGAGCTGTGTGCCCTTCATATCCATATATACCCGGATGAGCCGCTCCTCCTCGGGCAGCTCCGCACTGGCATCCATGGCGTTATCAAAAAGGTTGCCCAGGATGCAGCAGAGGTCAAGCTCACTCATTTTCAGTTTGACCGGGATATGGGCATCGATCTGCACCGGGATATTTCGGCTCTTGGCAAGGGAGATCTTGCTGTTGATGATGGCATCAGCCATGGCGTTGCCGGTTTTTACAGCCAGATCAACAGTGTTCAGGTCGGTATCCAATGCATCCAGGTAGGCTTTGATGCCGTCCAGATCCCCCTGTGCCGCCAGCACCTTCATGGTCTGGATGTGTCCCCGGTAATCGTGCCGCCATCCCCGCATCTGGCGGTACATGTTGTCCACCTCTTTGTAGTGGGTCTCGATGAGCTCCCGCTGGTAAGCGGCGATGCGTTTATCGAGGAGCTTTGAAAAGAATTTAAGTTTCATCATTAAGTCCTCTCAATGATTGCCCGGTTCAGGGGCTCATAGGCACCCCGGGGCAATGGGAGGGCGGTACCATCGGCCAGCACGACTTCCTTTTTGGTCACACGGCGGATCTGTTTCAGGTTCAGGATCATCCCCCGCCCCACCCGGAAGAAGCCTTCGTCCAGCTGGGCCTCGAACTCACCAAGCGTCCGCTTGACGGTGTAATCCTGCCTGGCATGAACCGTGACGTAATTCTGGTGCACGTCCAGATACCGCACCTCATACAGCGGCAGGCGCACCAGCTCGCCGGAAAGCTCCAGGTTCAGGCACCGGGCGTTGCGGCGGTGCTTTTCCCAGGCACGGTCGAGAACAGCAAAGAGCTTTTCGCGGCTGACCGGCTTCACCAGGTAGTGGAGGGCGGCCACGTCATAGCCCTCGGCAATGTAATCGGAGTAGCCGGTGATGAACACGATCTGCACGGCTTCATTTTCCTGCCGCACCGTTTTGGCCAGCGTCACACCGTCCGTGCCCGGCATTTCCACGTCCAGAAGTAACAGGTCAAAGCTTTTGTCCTCTGCGTAGCGAAAAAGAAAGGCATCCGCCGAGGCAAAGCGCTCACGCTCCACCTCAATGCCACGCTCTGCGGCCCACTGGTGCAGAATGCTCCCCACAAATTCAGCATCGGTCGTGCTGTCATCACAGATCGCGGCACGGTATGACATAGCGGGCTCCCCTCTCTTTCCGTAAACTCTGGGTAGAGTATGACACACTTTCTCCCCGATTGCAACAAAAAGAAGCGGCTGACACGACAGCCGCTTCTTTTTGTACGATTTCATTTTATGAATTATTTTCAGTTGTGCTGTTTCAGGGCGCAGACCGCAATGCTCAAAGCACTCCAAGCTGCCTGATACATCAGGACAGCGGCCACCGACAGAGTGCCGATGCTGCCCGCGTAGGTCAGCAGAACACCGATGACCACCGAGAACCAGACCGAGACCATCTGCACCGTGGTGGCGCTCGTCTCGGCGTTCTGGGCCTTTTCCGCCGCGCGCAGGCCGCCGATCAGGCTGGCAAAGCCCTTATCATGCAGCATACAGCAGCGGGCCGTCTCGTCCGGCTGGGCAGGGGTCAGCGCACTGCACTGCTCCTGATCCAGCAGAGTGATCATCCCCTCGGGCAGATGGTAAGCCTCGGTGATGTGGCGGGCCGTCAGGCTGGGGTCCTCACAGGTGACCAGCAGGCGGATGTTCTCCCGCTGCAGCACCTCCAGCCCGCGGGCGGCGTTGCGGCCGCCCACATAATGGAGCACGAACATGGCGTGCAGGCTGCCGGAAACAGCCAGATACAGGATCTGCAGCGCGCCGTTTTGGGAGTGCTCATCCTCGTACTCCTGCTCAGGCAGGGGCACGCCCTCCCGCTCCATGTACAGCCGGTTGCCGATGAGCACCCGGTTGTTATCGCACCAGGCGGCAAAGCCAAGGCCGTGGTGGACCTCCAAGTCCTTCACAGGGTACAGGATCTCGGTGCGGTCCTCGATGATCTGGCGGAACAGACCCCGCAGGGTCTCGCAGCTGTGGTTGAGGATGCTGGCCGCATAGAGGATGGCACGGTCGATGCGGCCGCCCTTGAAGATGCGGATATCCTCCAGATTCACGCTGTCGGCGGTAAAGAGCTCGTCGGCATCCACCTGCACAGTGTCCACACCACCCAGCTCCTCAATGGCAGCCCAGCCGGGCACCACGGCACCGGCGGCGGCTGCGGTCTTTTGCAGGCGCAGAGACGCGATGCCCGCAACAAGGGTGGAGGACAGCGGTGCACCCATGCAGAGCATGGAGGTCAGGGCTGCGGCCATGCCGTTGGGCCCGCCGCCAAACAGCAGGAACACCAGCCCGCTGAGCACGGCGGAACCCAGCAGGATCAGGGCTGTCTTGCGGGCGCGGCGCTCACTGGCGCGCTCCCCGAAGCTCTGCTCCACCAGTGCTTCGTCCCACTGGACAGGGCGGCTGAGCAGCACCCAGGGGTCTTTCTGATCCAGGCTCCGGGCCAGCACCCGGATCAGGTCCTTATCCCGGACACGGAATGCGCCCTGCAGCCCCTCGGGGGATCGGGCGGCGAGGTCGTAGCCGTTTCTGACGGCAGTCAGCAGGACACGGCTGCCCAGCAGGGCCAGGAACAGGCCCAGTGCGGCCACGCCGGAAAGCAGCGTCCAGCTGGAGTTCTGATAGCTCTGGGCGTTGAGCAGGGCGACCGCAGCCTGCACCAGCGCACCGCAGACGGCCAGCGCCGGCATGGTGTCTGCACTGGGGCGGCCCTTGAGACCCTGCAGGCCATCCCGCAGGACAGGCCAGCCCACAGCCAGCGCACCGGCCAGAAAGAGCAGGTTGGCGGCATAGAACGCCGCCGGGGCGATCACAGGGTCAAGGGAGGCCACAGGGGCCAGCAGCCCCTCGGCAACAAGGCCAAAGTGGAGCAGTACCACGGCAAGGATGCCCTCCAGCACACACCGCAGCGTCAGCTCCGCGCCCATCCGGCGGAGCTTCTCCCCCACCTGCTCGGGCGTTTCCGGCTCGGCTTCCTCTTCAGGCTTCTCCTCAGCCTCCGGCGCAGCAGAGGCCGCTTCCTCAGCAGGCTGGGCCGGGGCCTCCTCTGCCGGGGCGGCAGGCCGGGCGGGTGCCTCGTCCTCTTCCAGCCCCATCAGCGGCAGGCTCATGCTGTCGTCCTTGCTGGGGGCCTCGGTGCGGGTAGGGGCCTGCGGCTCGTTCTCGTCCGCGCCCTTGCCAAAGAACTGGAAAGCCGTTTCCGGTTCCGGCTCAACCTCTGGCGCGGCTTCCGGGGCAGACTTCGCCTGCTTTACCGACTGATCCTCGGCAAACACCATGGGGATGGCCGGGCCCTCAGGCGCTGCGGGAGCTTCCGGCTCCACAGCCAGCACCTCTTCGGGGGCATCCTGCACCTCCTCCACCGGGGCGGGCTTGGGGGTGCCATAGAGCATGGCCTTGAGTTCGGCCATCTCTGCATCCTCCTGCTGCTCCTGCGGGGTCAGGGGTTCCCGGCGGTGGGGCGGCTCCGGCTTTTTCTCGGGCTGGGGTGCAGGCCGGGGTTCCGGCTTCGGCGCTGCGGGGGCTTCCGGCGCGGTGGGCAGAGCCACAGGCTCTGCTTCCTCCAGCTCTCCGGGCTCCAATGCCAGCTCCAGGCCGGCCTCGGCTTCTTCCTCATGGCCCAGCACGATCTCACCCGTGGGCGGCAGCTCATTCTGCACGGCCGGGGCGGCGGCTGGCTCCTCTTTGTCCTTTTCGCGGTGAAAGAGCTTGCCCAGCAGGCTGCCGGTATTCTCCTTTTCCTCATCGCGGCGCTTCATCTCTTCGGGCACCTGTGCCACGCTGGTGCTGAAAAACGTGCGGAACTTCTCGTTCTGCGCATCGATTTCTTCCTGTGTCAGCTCTTTGCGCTTATCATCCTTTGGCATCCTAGTCCCTCCCTGTTCTGGTCACGGCGGTCTGGCCGCTGTTTCTTACTCTGCGGCGCGCTGGCTCTGGATTTCGTACAGGATGATGCCAGCCGCCACCGAGACATTGAAGCTGTCCACACCGGTGCCCTGAGCGGCCATATCCAGCCGCACCACACCATCGCAGAGCTTTTTCACCAGCTGGGATACACCACTGCCCTCGCTGCCCAGCACCAGTGCGATGGGGCCGGTCAGGTTGTTCTTGCGCAGGGGCACACCGTCCATATCGGCACAGTAGACGAACACCCCCTGATCCTTCAGGCGGCGGATGGTCTCGCCGATGTTGGCCACGCGGGCCACAGGCAGGCGCTCGGCCGCACCGGCGCTGGACTTGATAACGGTGGGGGTCACGGACGCGCCGCCCCGCTTGGGGATGACGATGCCGTGGGCTCCGCACAGCAGAGCAGAGCGCATCACTGCGCCCAGATTATGGGGGTCCTCGATGCCGTCACTCAGCACCAGGAAAGGGGGCTCCCCCTTCTCTCTGGCAACGTTCAGCAGATCCTCCACGGTCACATATTCGATCTCGCTGGCAAAGGCGGCCACGCCCTGGTGGCTCTCGGTGCCGGTCATCAGGCGCAGCTTGTTGGGATGCACCCGCTTGACCGTGGCCCCGGCCTCCTTGGCCATGGCGGTATAGTAAGCTGCCACAGCGGGGGCCATGCCCTCCGCGATCAGCACGGTATCCACGCCGGAACCGCTCTTGAGCAGCTCGGTCACGGGGTTTTTGCCGTAGACCAGGCTCTCATTCCTGGGCTGCTCCTCCGCGCTGCTGCGGCGGGGGCGGCGCGGCATTTTCTGTTCGTCCATTGATGTGTTCTCCTTCCATTCTATGGCAAGGCGGGCCGTTTGAGCCGCGCCATGGTTTCGTTCTGTTTCAGTTTTACTATATTTTGACACTGATACATTTTAAAGTATAGCATACCCCGGCATTCTTCGCAATGTTTGCCGAAGGCAAAAGTTTTCCACATTCAGCAGACTATACAATCGGTAATTCGGCTCAATTTTTTCCACATGTTGAAAACCCGGTGGAAAATGTTCAAAAATCAAGTTTGTACGCCCACTTTCCGGGTGGAATTCCACAGTTTCCACCGAGTTTTCAACCTCTCAGGTTCGACACGCAAACTTTCCGCCGTACTTTTTGTAAAATTCAAGTCGGAATTATGACAATTTTTTGAAGGGAGATCCAGTGGTTTTTGCCAGAATCTCCAACATCAAAATGCCCAATGTGAATTTGTGTTGAAAACGCCGCGGGAACCGCCTTGATTTTATCCTGTAATTGGGGTATACTACCCTTAGGTTCGTTAAAGGATGCGCAATCTTGTATCCAAAACGGCTTTTTCACCCCAAAATGATTTTGCGGAGGTAATGAATAATGTTGGTAAATGCAACCGAAATGCTGATCAAGGCACGCGATGGCCACTACGGTGTGCCCCAGTTCAACATCAACAATCTGGAGTGGACCAAGGCAGTCCTGACCGCCTGCGAGGAAATGAAGAGCCCCGTCA
>OLND01002491.1_pt1 | contig 16383 bp, 15 predicted proteins | sample 1672031 | NCBI WGS metagenome assembly OLND01 (sample SAMEA3136638, study PRJEB25190) | human gut metagenome | biome: human gut; feature: human-associated habitat; material: faeces | place: Austria | collected 2013
TCGCAAAATAATTGATAGCTTTACGGGTCTCAAAGATAGCCTGAAGCATTGGTGCAGGAGATCCGAAAGAGAAAAGGGGAAAAGTCAGCGAAGGTTGTTCTTGCAGCCGGGCTTCCCCTTACCGGGTTTGGGAGGGAAAAGCAGAAATTCAAAGAGTATCTGTTTCGGAAGGAACAGCCTGTCCGCTTTTTCTATGAAGGGGAACGCTATGAAATCCAGATTGAGGATGTGAAACTATTCCCCCAGGGATATTCAGCCCTGGCTCTTTATCCAGAGTATTTAAAAGATGAGCCTTCTGTGCTTCTTGTGGATATCGGAGGCTGGACGGTGGACTTGATGCGTCTGGATAATGCGGTTCCTAATGCGGCTACCTGCCGCAGTCTGGAACTGGGTGTGATCCGTTGTATGGATGAGATCAGGGAACAGGTAAGGAGAAATACAGGGCTGTCGGTAACGGAGACGCAGATCGAGCGTGTTTTACATGGAAAACCCAGCAGTATGCCTGTGGAAGTGGTGTCTTTGATTGAAAAACAAGGCAGGCTTTATATTGAAAAAATCCTGTCTGCGATCACCGAGGCAGGCTTTGATCTGCGGGCAGTCCCTTCCGTTTTCATGGGAGGCGGTGCCGCTATTTTTAAACATCGTGTAAGCGAGCAGGACCGCCTGTGTCGCCCGATTTACCTGACGGACGTCCATGCCAACGCTGCCGGATATGAACGAATAGTGGGGCAGATGAGAACGCTGTGAGCCGCCCGGTCTTTTCTTTTCGCCCCAATCTGAAGAACCCAGAGCATGAAAGAGCGTGGCAGCTTTTGATGGATGTTCCGGCAGGGCAGAGAAACCAGTATCTGGTGGAGGTGATCTTAAAACAAGAAGAGAGGGGAACTTTAAAAAGGCTCATTCAGGAAGCTGTTCGGGAAGAACTGAAAAGTGGCGGTGTGGAACGGATGCCAGCACAGGAAAAGGAAGAAATTCCCGATCAGATGCTGGATTTTTTATTTCAGATGGAGCAAGAGTAAAGGGGGTGAGGCTTATGGGCAAGGAAAGTATGGCATTGTTGGATATGCTTTGGTTTTGCATACATTTGACATGGATTCTTTAGTGGGTATTGTGAATAGCTTTCTTTCAAATTTTGGAGTATGTTGTGTATAACAAAACGAAAGGGGAAAACGCTTATGGCAGAGATGAAGAACCTATGCGGAAAGATCCCGGTGGAATTACATGAGAAGGTACGAGCCGAGATCGAAGAAAAGGAAACGAGTACACAGATATTTATCCAGCAGGTAATCGAAGAACACTTTAACAGACTGGAAGGCAAAGGAGAAGAGAGCATGGAAAAAAGAACATTAGCAGTGCAGATCACCGAGGAATTATTCCAAAGAGTCAAATGGGCAGTCGCAAAGGAGGGCATCAAACAGAAAGATTTTATCATCCGCATCATCGAAAAAGCGGTGGAAGAGGTAGAAGCCAAATGGCAGGAACTAGATCAGCCGGAGGAAATCGAAGAAACAGACAATTTGGAAGAAGCGGAAGATACTAGTGAAGAAGAGGTGGTGGAAGCCGCAGGGGAAGAGATGGATGCAGAAATTTCTGAGGATGCAGAGGAAGAAGAGATTCCAGAATCCGAGGAAGAAATCGAAGAAATCGCATAATGCCAAACAAATAGAACTATAAAACCAGCAGTCGGTGTGGAGAAAAAACCATGCCGCCTGTTTTTTTATTCAGCAAAGGAGGTTGATAGCCGCAACCATTCGATTTTTTGATTTATTCAGCGGGATCGGGGGATTCCGGGAAGGGTTAAGACGTGCAGGCGGTTTTACCTGTGTGGGACACTGCGAGGTGGATGCTTATGCGGATAAGAACTACCGATTGCTGTTCGACACAGAAGGGGAGTGGTTTTGCAATGACGCAAGAACAATCGAAACTGAACGAATGCCGGACTTTGATCTGTTGTGTGCAGGATTTCCTTGCCAGGCATTCTCTATCGCCGGAAAGCGGGAAGGATTTGCAGATGCCAGAGGAACTTTGTTCTTCGAGATTGCCAGACTGGTTGCAGACAAGCGACCTGCGTATTTCATCCTTGAAAATGTTCCCGGACTGCTTTCGCATGACAAAGGCAGGACGTTTCACACCATCCTCAGTACGTTATCTGAGCTGGGGTACGGTGTGGAATGGAAAGTGCTTAACAGCAAGGATTTTGGAGTCCCCCAATCCAGAAAACGGGTGTATCTTGTCGGATATCTTGATCGAAGATGTGCCGGAAAAATATTACCTTTCCCAGCAGCAAATGGAACGCCTCTTGTACAAATCCAGACAGGAAGGCAAGGGGAACGGATCTACAACGCTGAAGGACTAAGCTGTACCCTGACCTCCGGAGCCGGAGGCGTGGGCGGTAAGACAGGGTTGTATGAAGTAGGTGTTCCCATCAAGGAGAATACCAAGCAGGGATATAAGATGGCGTATCCAGGAGACAGCATTGACTTAGGATATGCAGGCATGAATACCAGAAGAGGGCGTGTGGGACATCAAATCGCCCATACCCTTACCACAGGAATCCAGCAGGGAACGCTTCATTTTGTGGATCTGTCTCCTCCGCCTCTTGTCACAGAGCAGTGCAGGTGTCTGAATACCAGACAGTCCGGCATCCATAATCATAAAGGGGAATGCTCCGGTGTCTTAAAAGAGGAAGGCGCCAGGGCAGTGCTGACTCCGGGAAGAGAAGAAACCCGGCAGAATGGCCGGAGGATGAAGGAGCCGGAAGAGCCAATGTTCACCATTACTGCCACAGATCGCCATGGAGTTGCCTATCGGGGAAGAATCCGGAAGTTAGTACCCAGGGAGTGCCTGCGGCTGCAGGGGTTTTACGACTGGCAGATTGACCGCATAGAACAGGAAACTTCAGACAGCCAGCTTTATAAACAGGCTGGAAACGGAGTAACGGTCAACGTGATCGAAGCCATCGGAACACTTCTGCGGCAGACAGATGCAGAAATTCGGGCAGAGGATGAAAAGATAAAGAGGTAAGGCAGCATGGCAATTGGAATTCAGGATCAGTATTTTGGTACAGAGATTGAGATGACAGGGATCACCAGACAGAGGGCGGCGGAGAAAGTGGCAGAACTGTTTGGGACAAGGGCAGTTTGCGACGGTGGATATTATGGAGTCTGGTCTGTGACAGATCAGGAAGGAAAGAAATGGAAGTTCATGTATGATGGAAGCATTTATACGGAACGCAGGGAGCGTGGACGCATGGTTCCTGCCGGAAGTGAATACAGCACCGAAATGGTCAGTCCGAAACTGTCCTATGGAGAAATGGGGAAGCTGCAGGAAGTGGTGCGGTGTTTGAGACACCATGGGGCGAAGGTAAATGCATCCTGCGGGCAGCATGTACATGTGGACGCTTCCAACCACACTCCAAGAAGCCTCAAAAATGCTATGACCATTATGTATTCCAAAGAGGACATTCTGTTCAAGGCATTGAAGGTACAGACATCAAGAGAACAGGAGTATTGCCAGAAGGTACGCCCCATTGTGCTGGAGAAGATCCGCCGGATGCCAAACAGCACCATTTCCATGGAAAAGTTGAAACGGGTATGGTATGAGGGCAGGGACGGAAGCAATAGTCATTATGACAGCACCCGGTACTATGCGTTGAACCTTCATGCAGTGTTTTCCAAAGGAACTTTGGAGTGGAGATGTTTTGAGAGTACCCTCCATGCAGGTAAGATACGGGCAAATATTACCCTGGCCCTTGCTATTTCAGCCCAGGCCATCAATCAGAAATGCACCCAGATGCGGAAAACGGAGATCACAGAAAATCCGGCATTTACCTTCCGAACTTTTTTGTTACGGTTGGGGCTGATTGGACCGGAATATAAAAATGTCCGGGAACATCTGCTTGCCAATCTGGAAGGAGACCGGGCATGGAGATATGACCGCAGTACCTATGAATGTTTGAATCGAAATCATCGGGCAGAGGATGCCCGTTAGGAGGTAAGAGATGAAAGAAACCTATTATTTTGCCTATGGTAGCAACATGAATTTAGACCAGATGGCCTATCGCTGTCCGGCAGCTTCCGTAGTGGAGAATGTCAAACTGGATGGATATCGTCTGACCTTTTGTGGCAGAGGGAAAGGAAGCGGTGTTGCCACTATTTTGCCGGAAGAGGGCAGCCAGGTGGAAGGAGTGCTTTGGAAGATCACACCGGAGTGTGAAAAAAGCCTGGACTTTTATGAAAGGTATCCCCATCTGTATGGGAAGGAACCTGTTCTGGTTCAGGGGAAGGATGGTGTGAAGCGGGAAGTCATGGCATATACCATGAATGCACCTTATAAGGATCAGCCGGCCATCCCTTCGGATCTTTATTTTATGGGGATCGTGGAAGGCTGCCATCAGAATGGGATTTCCAGCCGATCAATCACCGACGCGTTAAAGCGTACAAGGCAGGAAGTAGGCAGAGAGAAACCCAGTCACAAGAAAACAGAAGTCAGCAGATAACAAAGCCGCAGGGGAAAGCCTCTGCGGTATTTTTAACAAAAAAAGGAGAATGCAATGAAGAGCAGAACTATCAAAACAAGACTTGCAGCCTTCGGGCTCGCACTGCTCATGGGGCTTAGTCCGTTTGGGAACTTAGCGGATGTCCATGCGGCAGAAACCAAAAATCCGTCAGAGCCAGTGACGGAGAGCGCAGAAATATCGGAAACGGAACAGACAGAGAAAGTTTCAGAAGCTGCAAAATATGGGGTAACAGCAGAAGATATCACGAAAGACATTTCCGACAAGGATTTTATGGCAGAGACTTGTATGGAAGGCATCCATTACAATTCAGAACAAGAGGATGTTACCCTGGAACGTATTGAAAAAGAGGATGGAAGCGCCTACCATCCTGACCAGGCAGGCACTTATATTGCAACCTACTGGGTTGTGCCAAAGGATGCGCGTGACAGCTATTCTGTGAGCAGAAAGATCATCCTGACGGATACGGAAGGGCAAGCCCATACAGAAGAAAATGGCGGTCAGAAACAGAAGGAGGATACGAATTCTGAAGAAGATTCGGAGACGCCTGTGCAGGAAATACCGGATGTGGAAGTGACAGTATCCGGGGAAGAGGCAGATGCACAGGCAGCAAGGGAACTGGAAGAAAAGATCGAGGATGGGGAAGTGATGATGCTTTCCGGTGCGGAAAACACGTTCCGAGCAAGGGAAACCGTACATCTGGAAAAAGGGGAGACCATCTATTATCCAAGTTATATTGGAAATTACTTAACCTGCTGGTTTACGGTCAATGGAAAGATCGCTTACTGTCTGGAATCCCATCGTTCCTCACCGCCCAGTGGTGACTATGTGGCACAGGTACTGGACAGCAATAAGAACTTGCAGAAGGTGCTGTATTATGGTTATGGCGGCGCCGGGGATATTACAGGCAGTTATTTGTCTGGGAAAAGTGCAGAAGAGAAATATGTATATACCCACATCGCAGCCAGCTATGCCTATGCAGGTGAGGCAGGATTTACAGGATGTAAGTATGAAGATCTGGTAAACGCAGGCGTGATTGCCTATATTGACCACCTGTTTGCTATGGAAGAGCCGCCGAAGGGGGAAATTTCTCTTTCCAAGACTTCTGTAAAAGCAGTCCGAAATGGAAATGTACAGAAAACACCGGATATCACATTGTCCGGGGATCACCGAAACTACATTTCAGTCCATGTACCAAAAGACATCACCATTTATAACAAGACAAAGGGAACTTCCGCAGAGAATGGTGCGCTGAAGATCTATGGCGGGGATACCTTTTATTTGACTGCCCCAATGCTTCATACCGGAACCTATTCCTCTGGGGAGCTGCATGGTTCTGTAGGGGAAACCTGGAGAACACTGGTATTATCCACAGGAAACAGCAATCAGGACATTGGAGTCTTTGAATCGGAGAAAGCCAATCCGGTAAGTTTTACGGTAGACTGGATGGAAATGACAAGGATTGAACTTCTCAAAAAAGATGCAGATACCAAGAACCCATTGGATGGTGCAGTCTATGGCATTTATACAGACAGCAAGTGTGAGCATCTTTTGATGGAAATGCCAGTCACTGGGGAAGAGGGAAAAGCAGTCAGCGATTATTTTGAGGCAGCCATCAAAACCGTATATGTGAAGGAGATCAAGGCTCCGGACAAGTATGTACAGAGTGATGTGATCCATAAGGTGGATGTGGAAGCCGGAAAGACGGTCAACATCTCAGCAACGGATGAGAGGGTAAAAGGTGCTGTCCATATCAAAAAAATTGATAAGGAGACACAGGACTTTCTGCCACAGGGAGATAGCTCCCTTGCAGGAGCCGTGTATGGTCTGTATGCCAGAGAGGATATCGTCCATCCGGATGGAAAGACGGGGGTTCTGTTCAAAAAAGACAGCCTCATCGCACAGGGCGTGATCAAGGAAGATAGTACTTTAGATTTTTCTGAACTGTACCTGGGAAAAATGTATGTAAAAGAGATCACTCCGCCGGAAGGTTATACAGTAGATACCACGGAATATGACGTGGACCTTACCTATGAAGGTCAGGAAGTGGCAGAGGTAACCAGGAATCTGACGGTACAGGAACAGGTGAAAAAGCAGGCGTTCCAGCTCATTAAGATCAGCGAAGATGGAGACCAGACAGAAACAGACCTTGTGGAAGGGGCTGGTTTTCAGGTGTATCTGGTCAGCAGCCTTTCCAAAGTAAAGAGTGGAGAATTACAGCCGTCCAATGGGGATCAGTTTACTGCGGAAGATTTCCGGGGATATGATTTCAGTAAGGAAGAGGTGGCAGTGACCTATGTGGATGGCAAGGCTGTCCCGGTCCCGGAACTGATTACCGACAAAAAGGGATATGCCCTTAGCCCAGAACTTCCGTATGGTCTTTATGTGGTAGAGGAAAGCACCGTACCGGAGAATTTGAAAGCCATCGATCCGTTTTTGGTAAAGGTAGATGAGGACAGCAGAGAGCCGATGGTATGGAGAGTGTTCGATGACCGTCCGTTTGAATTTTTATTAAAGATTGTGAAAAAGGATGCACAGACAGGAAATCCGGTCTTGAAGGCAGGCGCTTCCTATAAAATCTTTGACATGGAAAAAGAGGAATATGTAGAGCAAACGGTATTTTATCCGAAGAAAGAGCAGATCAGCATTTTCAAGACCAATGAGGAAGGCTATCTGGTCACGCCGGAAGAACTGAAATGTTCTACCTATCGGATTGAAGAAGTGAAAGCGCCGGAAGGATTTGTAAGACAGGGGTATGAAATGTCCTTGTACGAAGGGGAATCTGTGATTTCTCCACTAGAAGTGACCGGAAAAGGTAGTTACAAAGAGAACGCCAAAGAGGGAATTGTGATCACTGTTTCCTCAGATACTGCCCATCAGATCGATCCGGATACCGGGGCAGTTATCGTGGAAATCGAGCAGCCAAACGATGAGCAGGTGGGAAGTCTGACATTGACGAAAACAGGGGAACAGCCTGTAGAGGTGAAGGAAGATTCCCTGTTTGCAAAGGCAAAAAGACTGGCCGGAAAGATCAAAGATGCAGTGACCGGAGAGGATACCGATACCGGGGTGTTCCATGACTTTGTCTATGAAGAATCCGGTGTGGAAGGGGCAACTTTTGAACTATATGCCAAGGACACCATTTATGCTCCAGACGGTGCGAAAGATGAACAGGGGAATCCAGTCATCCGTTATGAGAAAGATGATCTGGTGGCAACCCTGGTCACAGATAAAGAAGGAAAAGCAGTGGTGAACAATCTTCCATTGGGCTCTTATTATCTGAAAGAAACGGTGGCAGGCAATCATTTCGTACTGAACCCGGAACAGAAGGAATTTACCCTGACCGCAAAGGATGATACCCAGGCAGTTGTTTATGAAGGGGTTGCCTATAAAAATGAAAGACAGAAAATTTCGATCTCTGTAGAGAAAAAAGATGCAGTCACAGAAGAGAAACTGGAAGGCGTGATTTTCGGACTGTATGCAAGAGAGGATATCTTATCCCAGCAAGGTGAAGTCTTAGTGGAAAAAGATACGCTGTTGGAGAAGAAAGCAACGGATGAGAAGGGGCAGCTTACCTTTGACAGTGACCTCTATCATGGGAAATATTATGTGAAAGAGGAAGTGAGAAAACCGGGATATCTTCCAAATGAGGAAATCTGGGAGATCGATGCCTCTTACACAGACCAGAATCTTGCAGAAATCAAGCTGACAAAAGAAGTGGAGAATCAGCCAACAGAAAGCCAGTTTACAAAAACCGATGCCACAACCGGGGAAGAACTGGAAGGGGCGAAGCTTCAGATCATCGACCAGGATGGCAACATTGTAGAGGAGTGGATCAGCACAAAAGAACCGCACGTAGTCTATGGACTGCCGGAGGGAACGTATACGCTCCATGAAGAGCTGCCGCCTTATGCAGAAGGGTATGTGTCTGCGGAAGATATGGAGTTTGAAGTAAAGGAAGATGGCAGTGTGACCAAGGTGGAAATGAAGGATACCTATTCCAAAGTGGAAATCTCCAAGACAGATATCACTACAGGAGAAGAACTGGAAGGAGCGAAGCTGCAGATCTTAAATAAAGATGGTGAGATTCTGGAAGAGTGGGTAACAGATGGGAAACCGCATCTGGTAGAGAAACTTCCGGTAGGGGAAGAACTGATTCTGCGTGAGATCACAGCGCCGGAAGGCTATGAGATCGCAGAAGATGTGAAGTTTACACTGGAAGATACCATGGAAGTCCAAAAGGTGGAGATGAAGGATGCAAGGACACCGGAAACTCCGGGTGTGCCGCAGACGGGAGATGACTACTGGAAACCAATCCTTCTGTTTACACTTTTAGGTGTGTCAGCAGCCGGACTCATGGCAACCATGCTCTATAAGAAGAAACATAAAAAAGCAGATGAAGCGAAGAAAGAAGAATAAGCTGTGGATGCTGCAGGCAGTCTTGTGTGCTGTCTGTATCCTCAATGCGGCACTGCTTTATCATGATTATGTGGCGATTCCCAGGCAGAATCGGGAACTGGTGGAAGAGTTAAAAACCTGCTTCCCGGAGGAGCTCCCTCCGGGCGGGGGCTCTCAAGGACAAAAGGATGAACAGGCTGGAAGAGAACCGGAGGTGTCTGTCATTGACCTTCGATCTCTCCAGCACCAGTATCCGGATGTTCGGGGCTGGCTTACGATCCCGGAGGTTGGGATTGATTATCCGGTCATGCAGAGCAGCCGGGAAGATCCGGAGTATTATCTGCGAAGAGATTACCGGGGAAACTACGACATCAATGGGAGTTTGTTCCTCCAGGCAGACTGTATTTTGGGAGAATCAAAGAATCTGACTATCTACGGTCACAACATGAACAGCGGAGCGATGTTTGGGAATCTGGACCGCTACGCCTCCTATGATTACTGGAAAGCACATCCAAGGGTGTTCTTTCAGACACCGGAAGGGATGGAAGAGTACCGGATAGCGGCGGTATTGAAAGCTGATGTGTCCATGTTCGACTTCCAGAGGACATCTTTTCGGAGTGTGCAGGAGCTGGAGGCTTATACAGCACAGGCGAAAGCACTGTCGCTGTTTGAAACAGGGATAACTGGTGCAGGTTGTGAGACAACTCTGACGCTGGTAACCTGTTCTTATGAGTGGAAGGAAGCCCGGAACATCCTTGTGGCAGTAAAAACAGAACCGGAAAGGTGAAAAGTGTTCAAAGATGGGTACTTTCTTCAGCTCTCTGGAGGTATCCTGGGGTGCTCTGAAAAATCTTCTGCCGAAAGTGTTCAAAAGTACCCAAAAAGTGCAGAATGTGAGACAAGGTGGAAGCTGGAAAGTGGCGATACGGAACAAAAAGTGTTCAAAGTTAAGGGATGTGCAACAGGTCGTGGCAGCTTGTGTAATCTTGTAGTATGACGGAAGTGTTCAAAGGTAGGTGCTTTTTCAGCTCTTTGGTGGCTTTCTGGAACCGTATATTCTAGGGAGTGTTTGAAAGTACCTGAAAAGTGCGGAATGTGAGACGCAATCTCAAGCAAAAGACAGAACGATAACCTAAAAAGTGTTCAAAGATGGGAACTTTTGCAGCTCTCTGGATGTAGCGTCCAACTATCAGAAAAATCAAGATTGCCATAAGAGGGAAAAAGATTTATAGTGGCTATTTTTTGCTAAATGTGGTAAACTGTAAAGGTAAAAAGTGTTCTGAAATGAAAATAGTCAGGAGGGATGATGATGTGCCAGATAGCATTTAGTGTACCAGATGAAGTCCTTTTCGATACAAAAATGAGCAGAGAGCAAGCGAACCAGTTTGCAAGGCGATATGTAGCATTAGGTTTTTACAAACAGAATGGAGTATCTATTGGATATTGTTCACAGATTGCCGGAATGACAGAAGAAGAATTTATAAAATATTTAGGACAGAATGAAATTTCTATCTTCCAGTTTGATGACAAGGAAGAATTCTTGGAGGAATTAGGGCATGCGTAAAGTGATTGTCAATTCGACACCTCTGATTGTTCTTTGCGGGATTGGTAAATTAAATATTCTGAAAGAGATGTATGAGGAAATTATAATTCCGTCAGCAGTATTTAGAGAAGTGACTGCGAAGGATGATTCTGCCTGTGTTCAAATTAAGTCAGCAGGAGCGTGGGTTCATGTAGAACAAATTAAGGATCATGGTGAAAAGAAAATGTATAAAGCGAAACTCCATGACGGAGAAGTAGAAGTAATGATTCTTGCCCAGGAACGGAATGCAGACTTGGTGATTTTGGATGACAATGCTGCAAAGAAGACTGCTAAATATTTGGGTCTTACTGTTACAGGGACGCTGGGTGTTTTGGTAAAGGCAAAACACCAGGGAATCATAGAAGAAGTTCGTCCGCTTTTGTCTGAGATGAGACAGAATGGTTTTTATGTTAGTAAAACAGTTGAGAGTATGGTTTTAGAACAAGCAGGCGAATAAGAAATACAATTAAGTCCCACACTTGAGTAATCAAGATACAGTGGGTATTATAAATGTTTAAACGAAGCCGTAGGACCGTAAGGTATAGCTTCTGGAGGCTCCCCAGTTTATCTGGGGAGTTTTTCTTTTATCATGTTCATGATAATACAGAAAATGAAAACAAAATAATAAAGAAACCAGGCAGGATATGTTCCCGTAAAAAGGAAGGTATCCTGCTTTTTGCATGAAAGAGAGGAAATTCGTATGAGAAAATTTTATACAGCGGAAGCAGTGACAGAAGGACACCCGGACAAAGTGTGCGACCAGATCGCAGATGCGATTTTAGATGTGTGTTTGAAAAATGATGAAAACGCCAAGGTGGCCTGCGAAGTGCTTGCCACGAAGGGAACTGTCATTGTGGCAGGAGAGATCACCAGCGCCTATGAACCGGATGTATTTGGTGTAATACGGAAAGTATTGTCTGAAGTGGGATATTCCAGCGAAGGGGTTTCCATGGATACCTTTGTCCATCAGCAGAGTCCTGATATTGCCAATGCGGTCAGAGAATCCAAAGAAAAAAGGGAAGGAGTGTTTGACAATCAAATGGATTGGTTTCAAGGAGCCGGGGATCAGGGTGTTATGATCGGATATGCCTGCGATGAAACGAAACAGCTCATGCCTATGCCCGTGGTGTTGGCCAATCGGATTGTTCGGGAATTATCTGCCTGCCGACAAAGCTCTTATATTCAGGGGATCTTACCAGATGGGAAAGCCCAAGTGACCGTAGAGTATGAAAATGGGAAGCCTGTTCGACTGGATAGTGTAGTAGTGTCCTGCCAGCATGCGGAAGATAAGAATCTGAAGAAACTGGAAGCAGAGATCCGAAAAAAGGTGCTTCTTCCGGCACTTCGTCTTCTTCCGCCGGATGACGATACCAAGATCCTTATCAATCCATCCGGACGTTTTGTCTGTGGAGGCATGGATGCAGATACGGGACTGACAGGAAGAAAACTGATGGTAGACAGCTATGGCAGTATCGTTCCCCATGGCGGCGGGGCATTTTCCGGGAAGGATTGTTCAAAAGTGGATCGTTCCGGGGCATATATGGCAAGGTATATTGCAAAAAACTTGGTCGCTGCCGGACTTGCCAGCAGATGCCAGGTTTCCCTTGCCTACGCCATCGGTGTTGCCCAGCCTGTTATGGTGCAGGTGGATACGTTTGGCACAGGAAAAGTGTGTGCGGATGACTGTCTGGAACTGGCGATCCCCTTGGTGTTTGGACTGACACCAAAGCAGATCGTAGATACGCTTCGTCTTACCCGTCCTATTTTCCGGCAGACAGCAGCCTTTGGGCATTTTGGAAGAAAGGAACTGCCATGGGAGCGCACCGATAAGGCAGAACAGCTCCGTAATGCGGTGATCTGATGGCTTGGGTTACAGAAGAAGAATACCAGGCAGCCAAGCAGGTACGGGCATATGAGTATTTGCAGACATATCAGCCGGGGAGACTGAAAAAAACACGGACAAGAAACGAATGGCAGCTTCAGGATCATGACAGTTTTAAGATCAATGAGATTACCAGCAAATGGCATTGGAAGTCCAGGGATATCGGAGGAATGTCAGCCCTCCGGTTTTTGATGCAGGTCGATGGTATGGGATATACGGAAGCAGTGAAAGCCTTGTGTGAGCAGACGCCTGTGTATGTTCCCAGAGAAGAACCAGCGCAAAAAAAGAAGCCCTTTGCCCTGCCTCTGCCCAATGACAGCTTTTACCGGGTACGGAGATATTTGAACCAAAGGGGAATTGGGGATGATGTACTGGATTACTGTGTGCAGCTTGGAATCCTGTATGAGAGTGCCCCCTACCATAACGCTGTTTTTGTTGGTATGGATGAACGGGGAGAGGCAAGGTATGCGTTTCTGCGGGGAATCTATGACAACCAGGGAAAGAGCTTCCGAATGGAACAGGAAGGCAGTGAAAAGCGATACAGCTTTTGTGTTCCGCCTCTTGGGAAAAGCTGCCGGGTGGTAGTATATGAAGCCTGCATTGATGCCCTGGCTCATATGACGCTGGAAGGAAATGCGGATAAATACCGCCTGTCTTTGGGCGGTGTTGCCGCACCGAAGGAAGGAACCGGGCAGAATGTCAGAAAGATGAAAATTCCAGATGCATTGGAACATTTTTTGAAGCAGCATCCAGAGGTGACGGAGATAGAAATCTGTACTGACAATGATTTTGCCGGACGTTGGGCATGTGAACAGATAAAAGAACACTATGAAAAAGAATATGCTGTTTTCAGCAACCTGCCCCCAATAGAGGGAGCTGATTATGGAGACCTGGCAAAGCAGGCGTGGGAAAAACAGCAGAAACAGCGAAGAGAACGTGGGAGGTGAAGCGAATGGAAGATAACATAAAAATAGAATTGTTGACACCACTGACAGGGAATTTCACATCCAGAGAATTGGAAAGGCAGTGGGAAGAGGGGGAATATGAGTACGATGTTTATGAGGGACTGCCATTGGAAGGGGCAGACTTGTCACAGTATGAATCAGAGATCAAAGAAGCAATCGAAAAATACAATGCCATTGGAAATGAGGAAGGAAAGCCCTGCAATTTAATGGATTATTTTCATGGCAGTGCAGCCATCAAAGAGAACGTCATCCGTGCAGTCCCTTCTGTGAAACAAAAGGATGGTGTTTTGTATGGATGTACCACTTTGGAATTAACTACATTTTTAGAACAGCCGGAAACAAAAGAACTGTATGAATATATTACCGGGCAGTATAGTGACGGATGGGGAGAAGGGTTTGAACAGCAGGAAATCCAAGTCGGAAATGGAGAAATCTATGTTCATTTTTGGCAGAGCGATGACTATGAAATTCAGATCAGTGATCCCGATTATCAACAGAAGGGAACGGAAATGAGACGTCCGAGGATGCAGCTTGTGGGACAGGATGGAAATGTGTTTTCCATTCTGGCAAGGGCAAATAAACTGCTTCAGGCAAATGGGCAGGGACAAGAGGCAAAAGAAATGATTGCACGTGTCCAAAAATCAGAGAACTATTATCAGGCTCTTTATATCATCAGTGAATATGTAGAGACGGAACTGAGCGAAGATTTTCAGAAAGCCACCAAGCCGCCAAAGAAACGTGGGAAGGAAGAATGCCGATGAAGTACAGCCAATGATAAAGGAGGATGCATGGAGAAAAGACTGCAATTATGGAGTCCTGTGAATGGATGGTTTGTTACAGAAGAAGGGGAAGTGATAGCTTTGAAAAAAGCCGACCTTCTCCTTTATGAAACAACGGTACAGGAGGCATTGGAACAGGAAAAATTGTATTACAGAAAAAAGGCGGCACCGTTCAATTTGATGGAACGCTATGGTGCGGATGATTCTGTAAAAGAAAAGATAGAGAACCTCGATATCCAGGTGAAAAAAGAGCAAGATGGTCTGTATGTTTGTGCCAGCCTTGCATTAAAAGTACCTCTGACATCGCAGGAATTGGAAGCAATCCAGAATTTTCTCAGCATGCAGTACGAAATGGGAATCTTTGATACCCCTCGTCTTCGCAGTCACTCCGTAGAGGAAGGGGAAGGCGTTCTTGATTTTTCAGTAGATACAAAAGAAAAGTTCTCTCAAAAAGAAGTCCAATGCGAAATGCAGAAGAAATATGAAATCACATCCCTGGCCCATCCGCAATTTCCATGGCTCCATAGAATCCGGGCGTTGGCAGATATCAATGAAGAGGTTCACAAAGGAGCTTGGGGAGGATTTGTGGAACATGAGCAAAATCTTTCTCAGGAAGGAACCTGCTGGATCTATGACTAGGCAATCTGTTGTGAACATGCGGTTGTGGAAAGAAGTGCAGTGTTGTTTCAGGAGTCTCTTGCCAAGGGAAATGCATTAGTTACGGGAAACGCAGTAATGTATCAAACAAGTGTCGCAGAGGGAGCTTGCCGTATCCAGAGTGGTGAGATTTGGGACAGGGCTAGAATTCAAGGAAATGCACAGGTTGTTGCATCATGGAAAACGGGATATGCACCTTTGATCCTTGCCGATAGCCAGGTTTATGGAAATGTATGTGGGAAAGTATTGGTAAGTGGGAACGTTCTGCCAAACCGGAGTGTGGAGAACCAGACACAAGAACTGTTGGTTTTTAGAGGAGGTGATTCCGTTCGTAAAGTAAATGAAAGTAAGAAAAAAGTAAAACAGAAGAAACAGCCACAGCGCTGATAAGAAAGGATGATGCCTATGGAAAATACCCTGCAATTAGGGAATTTGTTGAAAGAAGGAACATACCCGGAGGAATATACCGGAGGGGAGAAGTGGACGATCCTGCATGGAGATACGCTGAAACTGGTGAAGGCATTTCAGCCGGGAATTTTTGATGCAGTGATCACCGATCCGCCCTATGCGTCCGGGGGAACGAAGCAGAATGAAAGAAACCGTACCACCAATCAGAAATACAGCAGTATGAAGGCTGAAAATGCCTTGCCAGATTTTGATGGGGATAACAAAGATCAGCGTTCCTGGACACACTGGATGGCAGAGTGGCTTTACGATGTGCGGAAAGCCTGCAAGATCGGTGCGCCGATCTGTCTGTTTATTGACTGGAGACAATACCCGTCCATTACCGATGCCCTTCAGTGGGCAGGCTGGATCTGGCGTGGTACCGCTGTCTGGGACAAGGGCAACAGCCGTCCCCAGAAGGGCCGTTTCCGGCAGCAAGCAGAGTATATCGTCTGGGGCAGCAATGGAGACATGCCCATCTCCCGACCTGTACCGTGCCTGCCCGGTGTGTTCAAGTACGGCAATCCCCAGAAGCGCATTCATCTCACCGAAAAGCCCCTCCAGCTCATGCGGGACGTGGTGAAGATCACGGAACCCGGCGGGTATATCCTTGATCCTTTCGCCGGTTCGGGAACTACTGTTCTTGCAGCGGTGCTGGAAGGATACCGAGCTACCGGAATCGAAATGTCCGACTATTATGCACAGGCGGCAAAGGAACGGTTGGAGCAGACGGTCAGCTCTACGCAGGCTCAGTCTGAACGCACCTCAGAAACCTGAACCGCAAGCGTATCCGGGTGTATGGCTATGACGGGCCGCCTCTTGTCCCTGGCATAGCTCATAGCCTGATCCACATCGTCTCCGCGGGCAGAGGCCGGATCATAGACAGCCAGCACCACATCGGATTGGTCAATAATCGACTGGTAGGCATCAAGCTGTGCGCCCGTCCGCTTTTGCAGGCTGACTGCTGTCATATGGGTACACTGGATCAGCATATCGAAGTATCGTTCCCGCAATTCAGGCGTCCACTTGGTTGCCTGTTCCTCATATGGCGCAACGCAGAACAGCATTAGCTCCGGATCATCCTGGCGAAGCACATTGACTGTCTCTGCCGCATATAGTCCAACACCCGGATCACAGGCAACCATAAACTGCGACACGCC
>OLND01002495.1_pt1 | contig 16358 bp, 12 predicted proteins | sample 1672031 | NCBI WGS metagenome assembly OLND01 (sample SAMEA3136638, study PRJEB25190) | human gut metagenome | biome: human gut; feature: human-associated habitat; material: faeces | place: Austria | collected 2013
CCGGCTCCACCATGAAGGTGGAAGAGCTGATGAGCGAGCTGAAAAAGAACTACACCGTGGTCATCGTCACCCATAACATGCAGCAGGCGGCCCGTATCAGCGACCGCACGGCCTTCTTCCTGCTGGGTGAGCTGGTGGAGTGCGGCCCCACGAGCGAGATTTTCAGCACCCCGAAGGATAAGCGCACCGAGGACTATATCTCGGGCCGCTTCGGTTAAAAAGGAGGGTTTGCGATATGAGCACACGCACACAGTACGAAGCCGACCTCGCGGCCCTGAAGGGATCGCTGGCCAAGATGAGCCAGCTCTCTGCCGACGCGGTGGAAGATGCGCTGGAAGCCCTCTGCACGGCGGACGCCGAGGAGGCAAAGGAAATCATCAAGGGCGACACCGAGGTCAACCGGATGGAGCGGGACATCGAGCACCGCTGCATGACCCTGCTGCTGCGTCAGCAGCCGGTGGCAAGTGATCTGCGCTTTATCTCTGCTGCCATGAAAGTGGTGACAGACGTGGAGCGCATCGGTGACCACGCCGCCGACATCGCGGAGATCGTCCCCCATCTGGCCGGCGTCCGCAAGGCGGGCGACCCCGCCGTGAGCAGGAGCATTGAGATGGGCCGCAAAGCCCACAAGATGCTGCAGGACGCCATGAGCGCCTTTGCGGCAGAAGATGAGGCGGCGGCAAAAGCCGTCATCGACGCTGACGACGCGGTGGACTACGACTTCAACACCATCAAGCGGATGCTGGCGGCGGAGATCGCCGCTGACCCCGGCAAAGTGGACGCCGCGCTGGATGTGCTGATGGTCATCAAGTACCTCGAGCGCATCGGCGACCACGCCGTGAACATCGCCGAGTGGGTGGAGTTCCTGCGCACGGGCCGGTATCACCACGAGAAGATGTTCTGAGTTCTGTTTTCCTCTTTTTCTTTTCCTGAAAAGCTGCTGCCCCACGTGGGCAGCAGCTTTTGCTTTGTCGAAACCCCGTCTGAAAAATTTTGGAGTTTTTTCTTGTCTTATGCAATTTCCGGCCCGGCTGCGCCGTATTATAAGCAGAAGCCTCCCACAGAGGGACGCTTATGAGACCTGAGCGCGGCCCGGCTCCGACATCCCCCATGTCCCCGGCTGCGCCGCAACGGAGGATACCTATGAGCATCAAGAAATTCCCGCTGGAAGCCTACGGCGCGGCCGTCAGCCGCGAAGAGCTGGTGCAGGCGGCTTTGGATGAGATCACCAAGAATTACCGTGAGGCCAGCCTCTCCAATGTGGCCCGCAGTTACGGCGTCTCTCTGGCCTATGTCAGCGAGTGCGTCCGGGCGCAGACAGGCCGTACTTATAAGGAATTGCTCCAGAAGCACCGGATGGAGACTGCCGCCCGCCTGCTGCGCCGCAGCGACTGGAACATCCAGCAGATCATCACCTACGTCGGCTACGAGAACACCAGCTATTTCTACCGCCTGTTCCACGAGCGGTACGGCCAGAGCCCCCGTGAGTACCGCCAGAGCCGCGCGGCCCGCACCCGCACCCGCACACCGGCCTGACCTTTGAGCACACCGCGAAAAAAGACGTCCCGTGTCGGCGGGACGTCTTTTGATGTCTTAAGATGGAAAAACGATGCAGAGTGTGTTACAATAAAAGCCAGACCTGAAAAAATGCGGGAGTGCGCTGCGGCGCACGGAAAGAGAAGGTGGAAACGGAATGTTTCGTGGAGCACGGCGCTCTGATTTGGAGCAAATTTTAGAGATATATGCTCATGCCCGGAAAGCAATGGCGGATTCGGGCAACCCGACCCAGTGGGGCGACAGCTATCCGCCGCAGGAGATGCTGGAAGAAGACATCGACTCCAATCGGCTGTTCGTCTATACGGTGAACGGCCGTCTCGAGGCGGTGTTTGCCTTCATCCTCGGGCCGGACCCCACCTACGCGAAAATCGAAGACGGCCAGTGGCTCAACGATGAGGTGCCTTACGGCACCATCCACCGGCTGGCCTCGGCGGGTGACCGCAGGGGCGTGGCGTCTGAGGTCATCGCATGGTGCCTCGAGCACTGCGAGAGCCTGCGGGCCGACACCCACGCCGACAACAAGATCATGCAGCATCTTCTCGAGAAGAATGGTTTTGCCCGCTGCGGCATCATCCATGTGGAAGACGGCACGCCCCGCGTCGCCTATCAGAAGCTGTCGGCCACCGTACACATGCAGGAAGAATAAGGAGGGACTGGCATGAAGATCACACAGGTAAAGCTGGGCCGCATCTCGACCCCGCTCCGCGTCCCCTTCAAGACAGCGCTGCGCACCGTGAGCAGCGTGGAGGACGTCATCGTTGAGCTGCACACCGACACCGGCGCGGTGGGCTACGGTGAGGCACCTCCCACCGGCGTCATCACCGGCGACACCACCGGTGCCATCATCGGCGCCATCCGCGACCACATCGCCCCGGCCATCCTGGGCCGTGACCTCGACGAGTTCGAGGATCTGACCGCCGCCGTGCAGAAGGCCCTCGTCCACAACACCAGCGCCAAGGCTGCCGTGGATATGGCCCTGTGGGACCTGCTGGGCCAGAAGTACAGCGCCCCGGTCTACCGGATGCTGGGCGGCGCGCGCAGCAATATCGTGACGGACATCACCATCAGCGTCAACCCGCCCGAGGAGATGGCCCGGGACGCCCGCACCGCCATCCAGCGCGGTTATGACTGCCTGAAGGTCAAGGTGGGCATCGACCCGGAGCTGGACGTGGCCCGTCTGGCCGCCGTCCGCGAGGCCGTGGGCAAGGACGTCAAGCTCCGCATCGACGCCAATCAGGCGTGGAATGCAAAGCAGGCTGTCCGCATCCTCGACCAGATGCAGGAGAAGGGTCTGGACATCGAGTTCGTCGAGCAGCCTGTGCCTGCGGCTGACCTCGAGGGGATGCAGTACGTCACCCGCCATGCCAGCGTGCCGGTACTGGCCGATGAGAGCGTGTTCAGCCCGGCGGACGCCCTGCGCATCATGCAGACCGGCGCAGCCGATTTCGTGAACATCAAGCTGATGAAGTGCGGCGGCATCACCAACGCCCTCCGCATCGCCTCGGCGGCAGAGGTCTACGGCGTGGAGTGCATGATCGGCTGTATGCTGGAAGCCAAGATCTCGGTCAACGCAGCCGTGGAGCTGGCCTGCGCCAAGAAGATCATCACCAAAGTGGATCTGGACGGCCCGGTGCTCTGCAGCGAGGACCACATCCTCGGCGGCGCGGTCTTCGACGAGAAGAATATCACCGTCTCGGATGCACCCGGCATGGGCATCCAGGGCTTTGTCTCCGGCAAAGTGACCTATCTGGACGACTGAAAAATCAGAAAAAATAAATAAGAATGACTACCCCCGGCAGACAAACTCTGCCGGGGGATTTTTCTGCCCTGAGCGGTGAAATATTTTAGTTATGTATTTCTGTGACGCACACATAAGGCGGCGCGGAGGAAGGCCGAAAATGAAAAATCTGCCGAAACAGCCTGAAGAATCCGCAGAAAACCTTTGACTTTTCTGCCGTGTGTGCTATAATAACAACTGTCTTCGGGTAAGAGACAGGAAAAGTGTGCGTCGAGGACGCACAAATACAGAGGAGTGTTTTATATGATGAATGGTGCAAAAGCCATTGCGAAGAAGTACAATGAGGTCAGCCTCATCCTTCGCATCGTCGTCGGTCTGGTCATCGGCGCGGTGCTGGCGCTTGCGGTGCCGGGTGCAGGCTGGGTCGGCGAGCTGGGCAGCCTGTTCGTCGGCGCACTGAAGGGCATTGCTCCGGTGCTGGTGTTCGTCATCGTGGCGAGCGCGCTGGCACAGGGCAGCTCCAAGCTGGACCGCCGCTTCGGTACGGTCATCTGGCTGTACATGCTCACCACCTTCCTTGCGGCTGCGATCGCTTCGATCACCAGCTTCATGTTCCCTGTGTCGGTCGTTCTGGCAGACGCTGCTCAGTCGGACGTGGTGCCGCAGGGTCTGGGCGAGGTGCTGAGCACCCTACTCACCAACTTCGTCGCCAACCCTGTCAGCTCTCTGATGAGCGGCAACTACATCGGCATCCTGTTCTGGGCCTGCATGTTCGGCCTTGCCATGAAGAACATCGGCTCTGACACCACCAAGAAGTTCCTCGCCGACACTGCCGACGCTGTGTCTCAGGTGGTGCGCTGGATCATCAATCTGGCTCCCTTCGGCATCATGGGTCTGGTGTACACCAACGTGGCCGGTAACGGTCTGGCCATCTTTACCCAGTACGGCAAGCTGCTGGCCCTGCTGGTGGGTACCATGCTCTTCATGGCGTTCATCGTTTCGCCCTTTATCATGTTCCTCTATCTGCGCTGCAACCCGTATCCGCTGGTGTTCCGCTGCCTGAAGGAGTCCGGCCTGACCGCTTTCTTCACCCGCAGCTCTGCGGCCAACATCCCCGTCAACATGGCCCTGTGCGAGAAGCTGGGCCTCGATAAGGATATGTATTCCGTTTCCATCCCTCTGGGCGCTACCATCAATATGGATGGTGCGGCTATCACCATCACCATCATGACGCTGGCTGCGGCCAACACGCTGGGCATCCCCGTGACCCTGCCTGCTGCTATCGTCCTGAGCGCCATGTCCGCTCTGGGTGCCTGCGGCGCTTCCGGCGTGGCCGGCGGCTCTCTGCTGCTCATCCCCATGGCCTGCTCCCTGTTTGGCATCTCCAACGATGTGGCCATGCAGATGGTCGGTGTCGGCTTCATCATCGGCGTGATCCAGGACTCTGTGGAGACTGCGCTGAACTCCGCCGGCGACGTGGAGTTCGCCGCGACCGCCGAGTATCATCAGTGGCTCAAGCAGGGCAAGCTCCTGCCGGCTTTCCTCCGCAAGTAATATGCAAAACAAAATGGCTGGGGCCGCGAGGCCTCAGCCATTTTTCTGTATAAGCTCAGCCCATAAGCTTTGCTTTCTGCAGAGCGGTGATGATGAGGGGGATGAGCACCAGCTGTGCGATGATGCCCGGCACAGCGGTGAAGAGCGCACCGGACAGGAAGGCCGAGAAGGGGAAGCTCGAGCCGGACAGACCCGCCAGCACGAAGCGGACCACGCCCCAGACGAGGCGGCCAGCCACCATGGCCGCCGCGAGGGTGGCGTAGGTCATGGGCAGGGTGTGCTTCACCCGGCGGTAGAGCCAGCCGGACACAGCACCGTAAGCTGCCAGCTCAAAAGCCATCGAAATGGCGATGGGGAACATCGGGGGCATCCCGAAGAGCACCGAGCGGAGCAGCGGGGCCGCAAAGCCCACAGCCAGACCCCAAGGTCCGCCCAGCACGAAGCCGCAGAGCAGGATGGGGAAATGCATCGGGCAGAGCATATTGCCTACCTGCGGCAGATGGCCCGTCACCATGGGCAGCACGAAGGCCAGCGCCAGAAAGAGTGCGGCCAGCACGACATTGCGGGCCGGACAAGAGTTTTTGGTTTTCATCTGTTTCCTCCTGTGACTGCGCCGCAGAAAAACAAAAAAAGGGGCCTGCCAGTCGGCTTGCAAGCCAACGGCAGACCCCTTCATGGCGTCTGTTTCAAAAATGCGGCGGCTGAAAATAGTGTAAGGCGGGCTTCGGCCCGCAGGCCCGGCTTCCTGCCGGAAATTGTGAAAATTATAGCAGAGTGCCGCAGGATTTGTCAAGACCGTCCCCGGACAGGCTGCAAATTGACCAAAAAAGAAAGCGTTTGGAGCAGTTTTTGACCGCCTGTGTACATTTTGCTGAAAGAAGCTTGACCTTTTTGCACAGAATAGATAATATAAACTTGAATTATAGCGCAATGGGGCGGCGGGAGCTGTGCCTTGCGCGGCTGTATACTTGCAACTTCTGAGGTTCATACGGGAGGACCATCATGACAAATGCAGAAAAGCTTACCCTTGCCAAGCACGCCTGTCACATCCGCATGGGCGTGATCGAGGGAACTCACAGCGCCAAGTGCGGCCATCCGGGCGGCAGTCTGGACATCGCCGAGGTGCTGTCTTACCTCTACTTCGTGGATATGAACATCGACCCCAAGGAGCCGAAAAAACCGGACCGCGACCGCTTCGTGCTGTCCAAGGGCCATGCAGCTCCGGCACTTTACGCCACGCTGGCCGAGCGCGGGTTCTTCCCGGTGGAAGACCTCAAGACCCTGCGCAAGATCGGCAGCTACCTGCAGGGCCACCCCAACATGAATGAGACGCCGGGCGTGGATATGTCCACCGGCAGTCTGGGTCAGGGCGTGTCTGCCGCCTGCGGCATGGCACTGGGTGCCAAGCACGCCGGTAAGCCCATCAACGTCTACACCATCCTGGGCGACGGCGAGGTGGAAGAGGGCGAGTGCTGGGAAGCCTTCATGTTTGCCGCACACTACGGCCTTTCCAACCTGTGCGTTGTGCTGGACCGCAACCACCTGCAGATCGACGGCACCACCGAGACCGTGATGAACAGCGCCCCGCTGGAAGAGAAGCTGAAGGCCTTCAACTTCAATGTTGTCACCATCGACGGCCACGACTACGACCAGATCGAAGCCGCCATGCAGGCGTTCCATGCAGAGACTGCAAAGCCCACCTGCATCATCATGGACACCACAAAGGGCAAGGGCGTTTCCTATATGACCAACTCTGTGGACTGGCACGGCAAGGGCCCCAACGATGACGAGTACAAGATCGCAATTGAGGAACTGAACGCCGCATACGCCGCGCTGGAGCAGGAGGAAAACTAAGATGGCAGATGTGAAGAAGATCGCTACCCGTGAAAGCTACGGCAACACCCTGAAGGAGCTGGCCGCCGAAGGCCACGAGGATCTGGTGGTGCTGGACGCAGACCTTGCTGCTGCCACCAAGACCGGTATGTTCCGCAAGGCTTACCCGGATCGTCATTTTGACTGCGGCATTGCCGAGGGCAACATGATGGGCGTGGCTGCGGGCCTGTCCACCATGGGCTACGTGCCCTTTGTTTCCAGCTTTGCCATGTTCGCCGCCGGCCGTGCCTTTGAGCAGGTGCGCAACTCCATTGGCTATCCCCACCTGAACGTGAAGATCGGTGCCACCCACGGCGGCATCTCGGTGGGCGAGGACGGCGCTTCCCATCAGTGCTGCGAGGACTTTGCCCTCATGCGCAGCATCCCCGGCATGACCGTCATCTGCCCCGCCGACGATGTGGAGGCCCGCGCCGCTGTGCGTGCTGCCTACGCAATGGAAGGCCCCGTCTATCTGCGCTTTGGCCGTTTGGCTGTGCCTGTGTTCCACGATGCCGAGAACTATCACTTCGAGATCGGCAAGGGTGAGCAGATCACTGAGGGCAGCGACATTGCCATCATCGCCACCGGCCTGATGGTCAACGAAGCCCGCATGGCTGCGGAGCAGCTGGCCGCTGAGGGCATCCATGCCCGGGTCATCAACATCCACACCATCAAGCCTCTGGATGAGGAGATCGTCCTCAAGGCTGCAAAGGAGTGCGGCAAGGTCATCACCGCCGAGGAGCACAACGTCATCGGCGGTCTGGGCGAGGCCGTCTGCGCCGTGCTGAGCGAGAAGCTGCCCACCCCTGTGCGCCGCGTAGGCGTGCAGGACGTGTTCGGCTGCTCCGGCCCGGCATGGGACCTGCTGAAGTTCTACGGTCTGGATGCTGCCACCATCTGCAAGACTGCCCACGAAATGCTGGGCAAATAAGCGCTTCTCCCACTGTATCTGCGCCGCCGCGTCATTTGCTGACGCGGCGGCGTTTTTGCATGCCGCAAATTTTTTTGCCAAATACTGCAGGATATGATATGCTTACAGAAAAAGCGGAAGGGAGAATCGCAATGCTGATCGTGGACAAACTTGCGTTTCAGGAAAAACTTTCGGAAGGGGAAAAAACGCTGGCCGCCTATATTTTGGCGCATGGGATGGAAATTGCCAAATATTCCACCCGCAGTCTGGCAGAAGTGACCTACACCTCTCCGCCGACCGTCCTGCGCCTTTGCAAAAAGCTGGGTTTTACCGGCTTTGATGACTTCAAGCAAAATTTTGTGCGTGAACTGGAATATCTCGACCAGCAACAGGGCAAGGTGGATTTCAATTTTCCCTTTGCTGAAAACGACAGCCCCATGCGGGTGGCGCAGAACATCGGCGAGCTGTACGAAGAAGCCGTCAAGGACACTATGCAGCTTCTCCGGTACGAAGACCTGCACAAAGCGGTGCTCCTGCTCAAATATCACGAGGAAATCCACATTTTTTCCGCCGGGACGGCCATCAATCAGGCCGAATCCTTCCGAGAAAAGATGCTCAAGATCGGCAAGCGGGTGGTCATTTTCAACAATCTGAACTACCAGCGGTATCAGGCCTGCTGTCTGTCCGAGAGGGACCTTGCCATGATCATTTCCTATTCCGGCGAAACGGCGCAGATGCTGGAGATTGCCCGGCAGTGCAAACGCTCCGGAACACCCATCCTTGCGCTGACCAGCTTTGGCGAAAACAGCCTGACCTGTTATGCGGATTGCAAGCTGACCCTTTCCACCAAAGAAAGCATCTATCAGAATCTTGGGGACTATGCTTCCCATCTGTCCATGACCCTTCTACTGGACATCTTGTATTCCGAGTACTTCCGGCAGAACTACCAGAAGAATTATACCTACAAGCTGGAACGCGCCCGAGAGCTGGAACAGCACCGCACCTCCACCAATCCTATTTTGTTGAATCTGCACAAAGAAAATGCGGAATGAAACACTGTTCCGTTTTTGATCGTGCAAAAAGAAACAGAAAAATTAACACTGTACCAATAAGTTTAAAAAATATTGCACAAAAACCTCCCTGCAAGTATTCTATACCTGCAAGGAGGTTTTCAAGCTTATGGAGATGCCAAAAAAGTTCCTGTGGGGCGGTGCGACCGCCGCCAACCAGTACGAAGGTGCCTACCAGACGGATGGCAAGGGCCTGAGCATTGCCGACGTGGAAAAAGGTGCACGCCACGGCGTCCCGCGCGAGATTCATACACAGGTCATGGAGGGCAACTACTACCCTAGCCATGAAGCCGTGGATTTTTACCACCATTACAAAGAGGACATCGCGTTGTTTGCCGAGATGGGCTTCAAGTGCTTCCGAATGTCCATCAACTGGCCGCGCATCTTTCCGCAGGGCGATGAATTGCAGCCGAACGAGGCCGGGCTTGCTTTCTATGACCGTGTGTTCGACGAGCTGCACCGCTACGGGATCGAACCGGTGGTCACGCTTTCGCATTACGAAACGCCGCTGTATCTGGTGCAGCACTATGGTTCCTGGCGTAACCGAGCCCTGATCGATTTCTTTGCCCGGTACTGTGAAACGGTGTTCCGGCGTTACAAGGGAAAGGTCCGGTACTGGATGACCTTCAATGAGATCAACGAGACCATGAACCAGAGCGAGCCATACCATCAGGCAGGCGTGCTCTTTGCCGAAGGCGAGGAGCACAACGCTGTCAAAGCGCTGGTCAGCCACAACATGTTCCTTGCCAGTGCAAAGGCCGTGCAGATCGGGCATGCGGTCGACCCGGAAAATAAAATCGGCTGCATGATCCAGTATCCCACCACCTACCCGCGCACCTGCGCACCCAAGGATGTGCTGGCACAGAGATTCCAGATGATGCCGAACTATTATTACACCGATGTGATGTGCCGCGGACACTACACCAGCCTGTGCACGGCACAGCTGCGGCGCATGGGCACTTCGGTAGAGATGCAGCCGGGCGATGCCGAGCTGCTGGCCGCAGGAACTGTGGATTACATCGCATTCAGCTATTATTTTTCTTCAGTTGCCCGTGCAACGGAAGATACGGATTGCTGTGTAGAACGCAGCAATCCGTATCTCCAGCGTACCGACTGGGATTGGCCCATCGATCCGGACGGCCTGCGCATCGCACTGAATGAGCTGTATGACCGGTATGAACTGCCGCTGTTCGTTGTGGAAAATGGTCTGGGTGCCATCGACACCGTAGAGCCGGATGGCAGCATTCAGGACGATTACCGCATCCGTTTTCTGGGCAGTCACATTGATGCGCTGCGGCAGGCCATTGAGCTGGATGACGTTCCGGTGATCGGCTACACCTGCTGGGGTCCCATCGACATTATTTCGGTGGGCACCGGCGAGATGCGCAAACGGTACGGCTTCATTTACGTAGACAAGAAGGATGACGGCAGCGGCACGTTGGCCCGCAAAAAGAAAAAGTCGTTTGCATGGTACAAAAAAGTCATTGCAAGCAACGGCGCAGACACCGCCCTGTAAGCAATGCATTTTTTAGGATATTGAAGGAGGCAAAACAAATGGATGCAAAGAAAACTGCCCAGCAGGTGCTGGAACAGGTCGGCGGCGCAGAAAATGTTACATTTCTGACCCACTGTGTCACCCGCCTGCGGTTCAACCTCAAGTCAATGGACGGCGTGGACGAGGCCAAGGTCAAAGCCGTACCCGGCGTGGTGGGTGTCGTGAACAAAGGCGGCCAGTATCAGGTCATCATCGGCAACGAAGTGGCTGCCGTGTACGATGAACTGATGAAACTGGGCGACTTCGGCGGTAAGGAAGTCAAACAGCTTGCCGCCCCGGCCGAGGAAAAGAAGAGCAGGGTCAGCATCATTCTGGACACGCTGGCCGGTGTGTTCACCCCGCTGATGCCGTTGATCGCCGGTGCCGGTATGATCAAGGCTCTGCTGTCTGTGCTGACCCTCTTCGGCTGGATCGACAAGAGCGGAAATCTGTACTATTTCCTCAACTTCATCGCAGACTCTTCCTATTACTTCCTGCCGATCTTCCTGGCCAACTCCGCGGCCAAAAAGTTCGGCTGCAACCCGCAGATGGCCATGCTGCTGGGGGCCATCCTGCTGCACCCGAACTTCATCGCCCTGAAAGCCGATGCCGATGTGGTCCATGTGCTGGGTCTGCCGGTGAAGATGGTAACCTATTCTTCCTCAGTCATCCCCATCTTCCTTATCACGCTGGTACTGCCATACGTGGAACGATTTGTCAATAAGGTCGTGCCCTCTGTGGTCAAGTTCATCCTGCGGCCGGTGCTCACCATCCTCATCATGGCTCCCATCTCCCTGTGCGTGCTTGGCCCTCTGGGCAGCATCATCGGCGATGGTCTGGTCAGCGTCCTGCTGGCCATTGAAAAGGTCTGCCCCTGGGCACTGCCCACCGTCATCGGTGCCTTTATGCCGTTCCTGGTCATGACCGGTATGCACTACAGCCTGCTGCCCGCTTATGTCAACTCTCTGTCCATGCTGGGCTATGAGACGGTCATCGGCCCCGGTAATCTGCCTTCCAACATTGCACAGGGTGCCGCAGCCCTCTGCGTTGCCATCAAGACCAAAAACAAGAACTTCCGTCAGCTGGCCGTTTCCGGCGGTGTGACCGCTCTGTTGGGCGTGACGGAGCCTGCTCTGTTCGGCGTCAACGTCCGTCTGCGTAAGCCTCTCATCGCCACCACCATCGGCGGTGGTCTGGGCGGCCTGTATGCCGGTTTGACCGGTGTGCGCCGTTTTGGCGGCGGTGGTGCCGGTCTGGCAGCCATCGGCCTGTATGTCGGTGAAAATCCCATGAACGTGATCAACGCACTGATCTCTGCCGCGATCGCCTTTGTGGCCACCTTTGCGATCCTCTGGTTCATCGGTTTTGATGATGTGCCGGAAGAAGCCTGATCTCTTCTGAAACAAGCAGCGCCGGAACGATTTTGCCGTTCCGGCGCTGCTTTTTACGCCTCGCCCAGCAGCTTTGCGCGGCTGGCGTATACAGCGGTAAATACCTCCCGCAGCCGTTGGATCTCGGGACGCGGGTCGTCCCGCAGGGTCAGCAGACAGGTGTCCGGCAACGGCAGCTGCAGCGGCAGATACCATGCCGCCGGAAAGGCCGGGTATTTCATCGGGCACAAAAACATGCCGCGCCCGGCAAGCAGATCGTTGTAAACACACTCGTAGTTTTCCACCATGTGCCAGCTTGGTGCGGAAAACGGCAGGCCGGGCTGAACAACGGCAAGATCCACCATTTCCTGATACAGCGGCTCATAAAATAGCTGCTGCCCGGCAAGATCGGCCAGCGCCAGAGTGCTGCGCCCTGTGAGCGGGTGCTCCGGCGATACGATCAGGTAAAAGGTGTTGTGCAGGATGGGGAGGCGCTCGATCTCCGGCTGCAGCGGCCCAAAGGGCAGATAGAGGGCTGCGTCTGCCTCGCTGCAGAGCATTTCGTGGGGGTTGCGTGACACGGGCCGAGTGTCCACCGCAAACTCATATCCCGGCAGTGCGGCGTGCAGCCGTGCCATCAGGATGGGATAAATGGGGTCACGCTGCAGCAGCACCGGCGGCAGGCGCAGGGTCAGCGTGCGCCGCCGGGCAAAGCCCTTCAGCGCGGTGCGGGCGTTCAGGATGCTGCGATAGATCCCCTCCGCCTGCGGCACAAAGGCCCGGCCTGCTTCGGTCAGCGCCACGCGGGTGGTGCTGCGCTCAAACAGGGCCAGATCCAGCTCCTTTTCCAGACTGCGGATCTGGTAGCTGAGGGCGGGCTGGGTGCAGTACAGCTCCCGGGCGGCGGCGGTAAAATTCAGCGTCCGGCTCAGGGTGAGAAAACACAGCAGCTGGCGGTCGTTCATGGGCGAAACCTCTCCTTTCCCGGCGGGCAGAATAAGATTGCTTTCAGTATAGCACATCAATGGAGACTGATAAAGAGCTTTTATCACTGTGGCAAAAATTTTTTGTTTCCATTTTACTTCGTTATATTTTATACTAAGTGTCGGAGCGGGATAAAAATCCCGCAGAAACGAGAAGAAGAGAAGAAAGAAAAAGGAGCAAACAAGATGGAAAAGATCTCCCGCAAAGGCTTTCTGAAAGTTGCCGCTGCCGCCGCAATGAGCGGTGTCACCGCCGGCGCTCTGGCTGCCTGCAACTCCGCAAGTTCCTCCGGCACTGCGGCATCCGCTTCCGGCGATGCCGTCTACACCCCCGGCACATACACCGGCACGGCTACCGGCATCGGCGAGGTGAAGGTCACCATGACCTTCAGCGAGACCGCTATCACCGATGTGGTCATCGATGCTTCCAACGAGACCGAGAGCATCGGCGGCGTGGCTGCTCCCACCCTGCAGGATGCCATCATGGCGGCACAGAACGCTGAGATCGACAATGTTTCCGGCGCCACCGTCACCACCAACGCGGTCAAGAAGGCTGCCGCCAGCTGCATCGAGCAGGCTATGGGCGTTGCTTCCGAAGAGCCTGCTGCAGATACCGCCGGGGATACCGGCGATGACTGGCTGGGCGAAGAGCCGGACGTGCAGGCCAGTGAGACCCAGGACTTTGATGTGGTCATCATCGGCGCCGGTCTGTCCGGCGTCTGCGCTGCCCGTGCGGCTGCCGAGGAGGGCGCAAAAGTTGCCATCGTGGAAAAGAGCTCTTCCTTCAACTGCCGCAGCGGCGAGTATGCCCTGCTGAACGGCAGCCTGAACAAGCGCTGGGGCCGTGAGAACATCGTGGACGAGGATGTTGTGGTCGACCGCCTGATGCGCGAGTGCACCTACCGCAACAAGCGCTCCATCCTGAAAAAGTGGGCTTCCCATGCACACGAGGTCATGGACTGGTTCATCGAGGCTTACCCCGAGCTGACCATCTGCGACTCCACCCGTGAGGCCGTGACCCAGGAGCAGTTCGACAAGGGTATTCTGGTGCCGCTGGCATGGCCTCAGCCCGAGCACTACGATTACCGCAACGAAGAGTTCCCCACCTTCCCTTCCAGCATGGAGTTCCGCTCTTCCCGCAAGGATCAGCAGGGCTTTATAGTGGAAGCCAACCTGAACAAGGCCGTTGAGAACGGTGCACAGACCTTCTTCGGCTGCTTCGGCACCAAGCTGCTGAAGGACAGCGACGGCCGCGTGACCGGCGTGATCATCCGCGACGCACAGAATGACAACAAGTACATCCAGCTCAACGCTTCCAAGGGCGTGATCCTGGCTACCGGCGACAACTCCGGCGACGAGAAGATCATGAAGCATTTTGCTCCCGAGATCGTGGAGAAGAAGATCGCCAACATGGGTGCCATGGGTATGCTGGGCGTTGACGTGGAGGGCAAGACCGTGGAGACCGGCGACGGCCTGCGCATGGGCGCATGGATCGGCGCAAAGGTGCAGGATTTCCACGCACCGATGACCCACCACATGGGCAGCGGCATGGGCGTGACCCCCTTCCTGCAGATCAACAAGCGCGGCGACCGTTTCATGAACGAGTGCATCCCCGGCCAGCAGCTGGAAAACCAGATCGAGCTGCAGCCCGAGTGCACCTCCTTCCAGCTGTACGACTCCAAGTGGGGCGAAGAGGTGCCCTACATGCCCGCAAACCACGGCGGCCTGTGCTACATCATCCCCGAGGATGAGGATGAGTCCAACCCCAACTACACCGACCGTCAGTACACCAAGATCAGCGCAAAGGCCGAGGCTTACCAGTTCAAGGCCGATACACTGGAAGACCTGCTGACCCAGTGCGGCTTTGAGGGCGATGCACTGGATAATGCACTGGCTTCCGTCGAGCGCTACAACGAGCTGGCCAAGGCCGGTTCCGACGATGACTTCGGCAAGCCCGCAAGCCGGATGTTCGCGCTGGAGAATCCCCCGTACTATGCATGCCAGTGGGGCACCACTTCCATGCTGGTGTGCGTGGGCGGCCTGGAGAGCGACGAGAACTGCCACACCTTCACCGAGGAGGACCCCGCCAGCCCCAAGCGCGACATCATCAAGGGCCTGTATGTCTGCGGCAATGTGCAGGGCAGCCGCTACGCAGTGGAATACCCCATCTGCATGCGCGGCATCAGCCACAGCCTGTGCGTCTACTACGGCTACATCGCCGGCAAGAACTGCGTGGCCGGTGTCTGATACCCTGCTGACAGAACACTGAAATAAGCGTTTCCCTGCCCGGAGCAGTATTCTTTCTTCCTGCTTCGGGCTTTTTTGCGCCCCTGTGTGACCCGGTTACGGAAAAACCCTGGTATTTGGGGTATACTGATGCCATAAGAACAATCACGAACGAACCCTTTCAGGAGGTAGAAATATGGCAGTTGTTACGATCACGAAGGAAAATTTTGAGCAGGAGGTACTGCAGAGCACAAAGCCTGTCCTGCTGGATTTCTGGGCCAGCTGGTGCGGCCCCTGCCGGATGCTCAGTCCCGTTGTGGACGAGGTGGCCGAGGAGCGCACCGATGTGAAGGTGGGCAAGGTGAACGTGGACGAGCAGCCGGAGCTGGCAGGCCAGTTCGGCGTGATGAGCATCCCCACCCTGCTGGTGTTTGAGCAGGGCAAGCTGGTGCGTCAGGCCGTGGGTGCCCGCCCGAAGGCCAGTGTGCTGGACCTGCTTGGGTAAATATGCGTGCTGAAAAGGAGCTGTTGCGCCATGCAACGGCTCCTTTTCTTCTTTTCCCTGTACAAACGCACAGAAAAATCGTATCATTGAGTTGAAAACACCGTCGCTTTCCTACTTTACAACTTTACCTAGATAAAGTAAAATAAACTCAAGTAAGAAATGGGGGAACCGACAATGGAATTCAGCATTGCAAACCTGCAGCCCAAGGAGCGCGCCTCCTTTGCGCTGCGCGCCTTGTACGAAGCGGCGGGCTGCCGCAAGTATCATATGGGCCGGTTTGAGGAGTACGGCCTGTATCAGGAGAACCGCAGCTTTTTGTCGTCCGAGCAGGTCATCACCTTTACCGATCTGGATGGCCGTCTGCTGGCCCTCAAGCCGGACGTGACCCTCTCCATTGCCAAGACGGCGCAGCCCACCCCCGGCGAGACCCTGTGCTACTACTATCACGAGAACGTCTACCGCCCTTCCGCCGAGAGCCACACCTTTAAAGAGATCAGCCAGATGGGCCTTGAGATGCTGGGCGCGGTGGGCGAAGCACAGGTGCAGCAGGCGGTGTGTCTGGCGGCACGGTCGCTGGATGCGCTGGGGGCCGAGTGGGTGCTGGAAGTGAGCCACATGGGCTACCTGTTCGGCCTGTTCGACGCGCTGGGCGTGCCGGATGCCGCCCGCGCAAAGCTGCTGGAAAAGCTGCGGGAGAAAAACGCCCACGAGCTGCGGGCTGCAGCCGGAGCAGCCGGTCTTGCCGATGCCGCCGATACCCTGTGCAGCGTGCTGGATCTTTCCGGTGCTTATGCCGAAACGATGGAAAAGGCTGCTGCCCTGTGCAAAAACGATGCCATGCGCGCAGCGGTGGCCGAGCTGAAAGCGCTGGCTGTGCCGCTGGAAAAGGCGGGCGGCGTGATCCGGCTGGACATGACGCTGGCCGGTGAGATGGAATACTACAACGGCCTTGTGTTTCAGGGCTACCTGAAAGCCCTGCCCCGTCCCCTGCTCAAGGGCGGCCGCTACGACCTGCTGATGCAGAAGTTCACCCCCGGTG
>OLND01002498.1_pt1 | contig 16350 bp, 17 predicted proteins | sample 1672031 | NCBI WGS metagenome assembly OLND01 (sample SAMEA3136638, study PRJEB25190) | human gut metagenome | biome: human gut; feature: human-associated habitat; material: faeces | place: Austria | collected 2013
TCCGGATGTATCCGCAGAATTTCAGAACTGGAGACGTATGATTTGAAAGAAAGATCTGTCAAAAATCCGCTGTTAATTGACACTATACAGCGCTATCTTTTATTTATTATCGGGTTGTTTTTCAGTGCCTTGGGCGTTGCTATTACCAAAAAAGGCGAGCTTGGCGTTTCGCCGATCTCCTCGGTGGCAAATGTGATGAGCATTCGGCTGTCGCAGTTGTCGCTGGGATACTGGCTTATCATCTGGAACTGCGTGCTGATTCTGGGGCAGATCTTATTGCTGCGGCGAAAGTTTCAATGGATTCAGCTACTGCAGGTTCCGCTGTCCTTTTTGTTCGGCTGGTTTACGGATTTCGGCGTCTGGCTGATTTCGTTTTTCACGCCGAAACATTACATCGTACAGATTCTGCTGGTACTGGTGGGAACGATCGTGCTTGGATTCGGCATTACGCTGGCAGTCATTGCAAATGTGATTCTGAATTCCGGCGAGGCATTTGTCAAAGCGCTATCAGATACCATTCACAAGGAATTTGGCAATGTGAAAATTGTCTTTGACATCAGCTGCGTTGTGGTGGCGGTCATTCTTTCATTCCTGTTTTTCCACAAGCTGGTAGGTACACGGGAAGGCACCATTATTGCAGCTTTCTGCACTGGATTTGTGGTGAAGTTTTTCAGCAAGTTCATCACTGCACCACTGGAACGGTTCTTGAAAAAGAATATCGGAGAATGATGTTTTACGAAAAAAAGGTTTGCCTTATTGGATAAGGCAAACCTTTTTTTGTTATATGAAATCGTTAAAGTTTACTGTACCTGTACAGCCTGTTCTTCCGGCGGAATGTTTGCAATTTCCTTGCCGTCCGCATCGTAAAACTTCGGACGAGCCGTACCTTTGACACAGTCTGCATCAACTACAATTTTCTTGACGTTTTCTACGGAAGGCGTGGTGTACATACTGTCCATCAGCGTTGCCTCCATAATGGAGCGCAGACCACGTGCGCCGGTCTTTCTGGCAATTGCCTCGGTGGCAACTGCGGTGAGCGCATCGTCGGTCAGTTCCAACTGGATGTTATCGAAATCGAACAGTTTCTGATACTGTTTCACCAGAGCATTTTTCGGCTCGGTGAGAATCCGGATCAGCGCAGCCTCATCCAGGTCATCCAAAGTTGTGATGACCGGCAGACGGCCAACCAGTTCCGGAACCAGCCCGAACTTCACCAGATCCTGCGGTGCGACCTGGCGGAAAATGTTGACCAGATCTTTTTTCTGCTGTGCGATCGGTGCATCAAAGCCCAGTGCCGCCGGTGCCATACGTTTCTGGATCAGTTTTTCCAATCCGTCAAACGCACCGCCGCAGATGAACAGGATGTTCCGGGTATCCACGTGGATGAACTCCTGGTTCGGGTGCTTTCTGCCGCCCTGCGGCGGTACATTGGAGACAGTGCCTTCGATGATTTTCAGCAGTGCCTGCTGTACGCCCTCGCCGCTGACATCACGGGTCAGTGAAACGTTTTCCGATTTCCGGGAGATCTTGTCGATCTCATCGATATAGATGATACCACGTTCCGCAGCCTCTACATCGAAATCTGCCGCCTGGAGCAGACGCTGCAACACGTTTTCTACATCGTCGCCCACATAGCCTGCCTCTGTGATCGTGGTCGCATCGGCAATGGCAAACGGTACATCCAGAATCTTCGCCAGGGTCTGTGCCAGATAGGTCTTGCCCACACCAGTAGGACCGAGGAGCAGTACGTTGCTCTTTTGCAGTTCCACGTCACGGGATGCCTCGTCCTTGGACTGGTTGAGGATGCGCTTGTAGTGGTTATAAACGGACACGGACAGGGTGATCTTTGCCAGATCCTGTCCTACCACATATTCGTCCAGCGTTTTCTTGATCTCTGCCGGTTTCAGCAGATGGATCTCTGCCGGCTCTTTGGATTTCTTCTTTTTCTCCTTCGCAGATGCCGCCGGGTCTACTGGGCCATAGAGCATTTCATAGCAATAGGTCACGCACTCGCTGCAAATGTTCACATCCGCAGCAGAGATCATGCCTTCTACCATATGCTCCGGCTTTCCGCAGAAGTTGCATCGCTTTTCTCTTTTTTCGTCCATTTCGGTTCCCCTTTATCTGTGTGCGATCACCTTGTCGATCAGACCGTATTCCTTTGCCTCGGCAGCATACATATAGTTGTCACGCTCGGTGTCTCTCTCGATGACTTCCAGGGGCTTTCCGGTGTTTTCAGCCAGGATCTCGTTCATCTTCTGACGAACCCGAACCAGGTGATCCGATGCGATCTTGATATCGGTGCACTGACCGGACAGACCGCCGGAGATCAGCGGCTGGTGAATCATGATCTCACTGTTGGGCAGAGCGATACGCTTGCCCTTTGCGCCGGAAGAAAGCAGGAACGCACCCATGGATGCAGCCATGCCGATGCAGATGGTGGAAACATCGCACTTGATGTACTGCATGGTGTCATAGATCGCCATACCTGCGGTGATCGAACCGCCGGGGCTGTTGATGTACAGAGAAATGTCTTTTTCGTTGTCCTGTCCCTCCAGGTACAGTAGCTGTGCAACGACCAGGCTGGCGGTGGCATCATTTACCTGATCCGACAGCATGATGATACGGTCATTCAGCAGGCGGGAAAAGATATCATAAGAACGCTCGCCACGGCTGGTCTGCTCTACAACGTAAGGTACTAAACTACTCATGTTTCATCTTCCTTTCCAAATCGACACATTTCGAAAAATGCGCACATACTACAGAGGGCGAACCAAGAGTTCGCCCATCTGTTTTTCATTCATTTTTATGGCTTTCGCCGTTTTCTTATTCTTCTGTTGCTGCAGCAGTTTCTTCTTCTGCCGGAGCGTCTGTTGCAACAGCGGATTCCTTAACCAGATCCATAGCCTTGGTTGCCAGCATATCTGCACGCAGATCTTCCACATAGATGCGCTTTTTCACGTCATCCGGAGTCATGTTGTTCTCTTCTGCCAGACGAGCAACTTCTGCTTCCAGGTCTTCGTCAGAAACTTCCAGCTTTTCCAGTTCTGTGATCTTTTCCAGAGCCAGACGCAGCTTCACCTGGCGTTCCGCCTGAGGACGGAAGCCCTCCTTCATCTGACCGCAGCTTTACTTCGTTCTCTGCACGTTCCAGATAAGTTTCCTTCAGTGCATCCTGATCCATGCCAGTGTACTGGAGATACAGATCCAGGGAAACGCCCTGTGCCTTCAGCTGGTTTGCAAACTGGTTCATCAGGCTGTCTGCACGATGCTCAAACATACAATGCGGAATCGGATCGGTTACCTTTTCGATCAGCTTGAGAGTTACAGCATTCTCGAAGGAGTTTGCTGCTGCATTTTCAGCGTTTTCTTCCAGCTTTTTGCGAACGTCAGCCTTCAGCTCGTCAACGGTATCGAAATCAGAAGTATCCTTTACGAACTCATCATCCAGTTCCGGCAGTTCTTCGTGAGAAATGCTGTTGATGAGGCAGTGGAATACAGCTTCCTTGCCAGCATATTCTTCCATCTGATAATCTTCCGGGAACTTTACAGTTACGTCGAAGTTCTCACCGATCTTGTGACCAGCTACCTGATCCTCAAAGCCCGGAATGAACTGACCGCTGCCCAGTTTCAGCTGGTAGTTTTCGCCCTTGCCGCCTTCGAAAGCCTCGTCGCCGAAGAAACCTTCAAAGTTCAGGTTCACTTCATCGCCGATCTCAGCTGCACGGTCGTCAACAGAAACAACACGTGCATTGCGCTGACGCATATTCTCGATCTGCTGGTCTACGTCCTCGTCAGTAACTTCCTTGACAACCTTCGGAGCCTCAATGCCCTTGTAGCCGTCCAGAGAGATCTCCGGCTTGGTAACGCAGATAACCTTCATGGTTACGCCGTCTTCCTTGCTGACTGCGGTAACTTCTACCTTCGGGGTATCTACAACGTTCAGCTCGTTGTCTACGATCAGAGCCGGCAGCTCCATGTTCAGCAGAGCGTTGATTGCATCCTCATAGAATACATTTTCGCCGTATGTTCTCTCGCACATTTTCCGAGGTACCTTGCCCTTACGGAATCCCGGCATAGAGATGTTCTTCTTCTGGCGCTGATAAGCAGCCTCGACTGCTTTTTCAAAGCTTTCTGCATCAATTTCAACGACCAGTTCGGTCATGTTTACATCAGTCTTTGTTGACGATTTCAAATTCATCTTTGGTTTCCTCCAATAAATTTATTGCAATTCCCTGCGTCCGGCAGGATTATCCGGAAACAGGAATTTTATATCATGCAAAGTATTATGCACACTTATTCATTATAGCACATTTCTCCGGTTTTGGCTAGTGCATTTCCGGAGTTCTCCATTTTGTACAACTCAGAAAATCTGTTCCGGTACAAATTGTAGATAATCACTAGAAATCATGCGCATTTCAGTTTCTTCGTAGCGTCCCTGGAATGCGTGGTGATGCCCTTTTCCGTGGACGTGTCCGTAATAGCAGCGCTGGATCTTGTATTCGTGCAGCACTTCCAGAATCTCATAGTTCATGGATGTGCCGTAGATCGGCGGATAGTGCAGGAACACGATAGGTTCCAGACCGGCATCCACTGCCGATTGAATGGAAACACGCAGCCGCTGAACTTCTCTCGCCAGAATCTTGGCATCTGCCGCCTCTCCCTGCATACTCACCCAGCCACGGGTACCGCAAATGCCGTAATTCCCGAAAGCATAGTGATTGTTATGGAGAATGTGCATGGTGTCAAATCCGTGTGCCACGAAAAAATCTTCCATCTTCTTTTTCGAGGTCCACCAGTAATCATGGTTTCCTTTCAGCAGGATCTTTTGTCCGGGGAGTTTCTGCACAAAGGCAAAGTCTGCCTCAGACTGCGCCAAGGTCATGCCCCAGGAAAAATCCCCTGCCAGTACAACGGTATCCTCCGGGGCGATCCGTTCCCGCCAGTTTTGTTCCAGCAGGTTCTGATAGCCCTTCCAGCCACCGAAAATATCCATGGGCTTATCCGGTACGCCAAACGAAAGGTGCAGGTCGCCTATGGTAAATAAACGCATACACACCCCGTTCAGGACAGGTGCAGTTCCTGCAATACGAACTGCTGCATTTCAGATTTGTCAATGCTGCCGTCAAAACGACGGGGCTTGGTCTTTAACGCTGCCAGAGACTGCGGAATCTCCATCGAAGAAACCTCGTGCAGCAGCTCGACCATATCATATTCATCGGTGCCGTCTGCCGGCTTTTTGCCCAGTGCATCCAGCACGCTTGCGCTGAACTTGAACGGGCTTGCGGTAGATGCGATGAGTGTCTTTGTGGTATCGCCGGTCTCCTTGCGGTAGTCCTCATATACCTTTACAGCAACTGCCGTGTGGGTATCGCAGGTGTAGCCGTACTTCTGGTACAGTTCTGCGATGGTTGCCTTTGTCTCAGCATCGTCGCAGAAACCGCCGTAGAACTGTTCGGTCAGCTTTGCCTTGACAGCATCCGTTACCTCATAAGTTCCCTTTTCTGCCAGAGCCGTGAACCATTCCCGGATCTGCGCATCATCTTCGCCGGTCAGCAGATACAGCAGACGCTCCAGGTTGCTGGAGATCAGAATGTCCATAGACGGAGAAGTGGTCGGATAGAACTGACGGTTCCGGTTATAAACGCCGGTGCGGATGAAGTCGGTCAGCACCTTGTTAATGTTGGATGCGCAGATCAGCTTGCCGAGCGGCACGCCCATCATCTTTGCGTAATATGCTGCCAGGATGTTGCCGAAGTTACCGGTCGGAACAACTACGTTCAGCAGGTCGCCGTAAGCGATCTCGCCGGACTCTGCCAGGGAAACATAAGAGGAAACATAGTACACGATCTGCGGAACCAGTCTGCCCCAGTTGATGGAGTTTGCACTGGAGAATGTCATGCCGCCTTTTTCCAGGGCATCCAGTACGGTGTGGTCGGTGAAGATCTTCTTCACGCCGCTCTGGCAGTCATCGAAGTTGCCCTTTACAGCGCATACCGTTACATTTTCGCCTTCCTGTGTCACCATCTGGCGTTTCTGCATATCGCTTACGCCCTCGACCGGATAGAATACCATGATCTCCGTGCCGGGAACGTCCTTGAATCCTTCCAGCGCAGCCTTACCGGTATCACCGGAAGTTGCAACCAGGATCACTACCTTTTTGTCCATGTTCAGCTTTTTTACAGCTGTGGTCAGGAAATACGGCAGGATCTGGAGTGCCATGTCCTTGAATGCACAGGTCGGGCCATGCCACAGTTCCAGCATATAAGTTCCCTCGAACAGGTGTGCGATCTCTGCAATGTTCTCGGTGTCAAATGCCTTTGTTGTGTATGCACTTTCTGTGCAGTAGCGCAGCTCAGCATCGGTATAATCAGTCAGATACTTGGAAAATACGAACGCAGCACGCTGTGCATAGTTCATACCTGCCAGCGATTTCAGTTCGTCCATGGAGATCGACGGAATAGATTCCGGCACAAACAGGCCGCCTTCTTCCGAAATTCCCTTTGCAATTGCCGCAGCGCTTTCTACACGAATGCTGCTGTCTCTGGTGCTTTTGTAAAACACTGTTACCACCCTTTTCCCGGCAGGTATTCTGCCTAAAATATAAAATCACTGCCCGTCGCATCAAATGCGTTTTCCAGATAATCCACCGAAAGCACGTGTGTCCCCTGCATTTCCACGCAGGCGATATCGAACCTGGGCTGGAGCTGCGTGGGATGCTCTGCGCACCACATTGCCGCCGCCTGGATCAAACGAGCCTGTTTTTTCACCGTTACATCATCAAACCCGGAAGTCAGACTTCCCGGCTTTCGTGTTTTTACTTCCACGAACGCCAGATATTCCGCATTCTGAGCAATAATATCGATCTCGCCGCCACGGATGCAGAAGTTGCGCTTTACGATGGAATAGCCCAGCTGTTCCAATCGGCGGCAAACCTCCGTCTCTCCCAGGCGACCGATCTCAGTTGTTTTCATTTTCATGATTCTGATATAGCTTTCGCAAAAAACTGGGGCGATGCGCCGGACATGGTCCGTACTGCAAAATCGCCTCACAGTGTGCTTTTGTCCCGTAGCCCTTGTGCTTTGCAAAACCATACTGAGGATACATCTCGTCCAGTTCATAAAGCGTCCGGTCTCGGGAGACCTTCGCCAGAATCGACGCTGCGGCGATCGACGCAGAGGTTGCGTCCCCTTTCACCACAGTTTCCGCCGGAACAGAAAGCTGCGGCAGACGGTTGCCGTCGATCAGCACCAGTCCGGGTTGCATAGACAATCCGGCAACTGCACGCTGCATGGCGAGCATGGTTGCTCCCAGGATATTCAGCGTTTCGATTTCTTCGACAGATGCCGATGCCACGCAGTAAGCCAGGCAGGCACTTTTCACTTCTTCGAACAGCGCATCCCGTTTCTTTTCCGTCATCTTCTTGCTGTCATTCAAGCCTGCGACCAGCGGTCTGGACGGGTCTAAAATGACTGCCGCAGCGTAAACGTCTCCGGCAAGAGGTCCTCTTCCTGCCTCGTCTACACCGCAGAGCAGCAAACCGCCCTGCCGCTTTTCCGCATCCCAGGCGTACAGTTCCTCTGTCGTCTTTTTCGGCGCAGTTTTAGCCATTCTGCGCCTCCTGTTCCGGCAGTTCCAGCGTGATCCTGCCCAGCCTACCGCTGCGGAACTCGTCCAACAATGTAATTGCTGCACGCTCCGTGTTGACTTCGCCACCGGAGATCAGCATACCACGTTTCCGTCCCAGCAGTTCCAGCATAGCAAAGCCGTCCTCACAGATCTCGTCCAGTTCTGTCATGCGGTAGCGCTCTTCCAGTGCCTTGGGATAGGACGCCGCCAGTTTCTGGAGTAGCAGGCTTGCCAGCGCCTCCAGATCCATGACATCATCATTGATAGCACCGGTAAACGCCAGTTTCTGTGCCACGCTCTGGTCATCGAATTTCGGCCAGAGAACGCCGGGCATATCCAGCAGTTCCATGTTGTTGCCGATCTTCACCCACTGTTTGGTACGGGTCACGCCGGGGCGGTCTTCCACCTTTGCACGCTTGGACTGTGCCATCCGGTTGATGAAAGAGGACTTTCCCACATTCGGGATACCCACCACCATCAGCCGGATCGGTGCGCCGGTCATGCCGTGTGCCGCACGCCGTTCCAAAAGTTCCGGCAGCAGCTGTTCCCGTACCGCCGGTGCAAAACCAGAGATACCCTTTCCGCTACGGCAGTCTACGCCCAGCGCCACAAAGCCCTGTTTGCGGTAAGCGGAGATCCAGCGGGATGTTGCCGCCGGGTCTGCCATATCTGCCTTGTTCAACAGGAGCAGACGTGGCTTTGCGCCAACCATGCCGTCCATTTCCGGATTGCGGCTGCTCTGCGGAATACGTGCATCCAGGATCTCTACCACGGCATCGACCAGCGACAGATTCGCTGCGATCATACGCCGGGTCTTTGTCATATGTCCCGGAAACCATTGGATGTTCCGCATCAGATCTTCTGCCATTTCTGTTGCCTTTCTTTTGTGTTCTTATTTCATGTTCTTATAAATGCTGCCGAAATCGTCCAGCGAGATCCGGAACACTGCCTTGCCCAGAATCGCATCCCGGGGAACAAATCCCACGAACTGCGAACGGCTGTCGGTGGAGTTGTTCCGGTTGTCACCCATGACGAAGTAGTAACCCTCCGGCACAGTGACTGGATAGGACTCGAAACCGTCTTCCCGTGTGAGCGTCAACTGACGGATGTACGGTTCGTCCAGAACTTCGCCGTCTACGGTAACCGTGCCGGTCTCGAAGTCAATGTTGATCTCCTGTCCGCCGGTAGCGATCACACGTTTGATGAGGCGCTTTTCCTGGGGCAGTCCGCTGCCCTCTACCAGGTCGCCGTTTTCGTCATAGGAATACGAATGCTCGTTGTTTACGATCACGATATCGCCGTATTTCGGCGTATACAACAGGTCGGACATCAGCAGCCGATCCTTGTTGTGCAGCGTCTCACGCATGGAATCGCCCTCAACGGTTACCGGACGAATCACATATGCGAACAGCAGGATCACGACAAATATTGAAACAAAAACTGTTTCCAGCACTTCTGCCATATCGCTCAGAAAGGAAGTTTTCTTCTGTTCCTGCTGCATTTCTTCCTGTTTTGTCTGCTGTTCCATTTTATCGTTCTCCATTCCTGAATTGTACGCAGCAATGCAAAAGCGACCAGCCGATAATAAAAAAAGGACAATACTGTCCCTTTTTTACTGCCGACGGCAGGTGGCATGAAGCAAACGACGACATACGCACCCATTCTGCCCGTCTTTGCATTGTGCAGTGATTCTTTTTTATCGAATCTGTTCCTTGACCTTTGCAGCCTTACCAACTCTGTCACGCAGGTAGTACAGCTTTGCTCTGCGAACCTTACCCTTACGGATAACCTCTACACGGTCAACGACCGGAGAGTGCAGCGGGAATACACGCTCGATACCGCAGCCATGTGCAACACGGCGAACAGTAAAGGTTTCGCTGATACCGCCGTGCTTCTTTGCGATTACGGTGCCTTCGAATACCTGGATACGGCTCTTGTCGCCTTCCTTGATTCTTACGTGTACCTTTACAGTATCACCTACTGCAAATGCCGGTACTTCCTGCTTCAGGCTTGCGTCGCTGATTGTCTTCAATGCATCCATTTTAATATCCTCCTAAAATTTGCGAACATTCATTCACGTGTTTCCTCTGCTCTCTGTTCAGCTGCATGAGAGCCGGAACTTCTGCCGTATGTTCGGCAGCGCCAGCGGACTGTCCGATTTAATGTCGTTCTGCTGAGCCGCCAATTCCCATCGGGCGCTCAGCCGGCATTAACCTCACACGGAAACCGTGCGGATCATTTGCACCTCCGGATTTTCTGCCGGATTCGGCACAAATTTCAAATGCTTTTATATCATACCACATTTCCAAAGAAAATGCAAGTGTTTTTTCAAAAAAATTTTTGTTTTTCTTCTGTGAGCAGTTCTGTCCGGGATATCTCCGGGGCTGACAGCGCTGCGCCGCTCTGTTTTTTCCACGCATCCAGCAGGAGCATGGGGTTCAGATTGGCGATGCTCCCTGCCGGCAGGCAAAGCTCCACTTCCAAGGCATCCGGCTGTTCTGTCACCGCCGTCACCTCCAGCATAGGTTTCAGATCGACTTCTTTTGTGCCGCCTTTTTTGGTACGCTTTTCGGTGATAATTTCCGGCTGGGCGCAGAACGAATCAAAAGATCGGTGCAGCACCGCCGCATCTTCACAGGGAATGCGGACGGTATACCGGGCATACGCCAGTTTTTTGAATGCAAGCTGCCCTTTGCCTGCCTCCAGGATCCGGATGCCTTCGGGCAGCACCGCATTCAGACGTTCCATGACTGTCTCACAGGGCAGCGGCTCGGACAGTTCCAGATCCATCAGTTCCCCTGTCCCGGTGAATCCCAGCGGGAGGGTGGTGGCAAAGGAAGTCTGCATATGCGGATGGAATCCCTCGGAGTACGCCGCCGGAAGTTTTGCCCGGCAGACTGCACGCTGGAGACAGCGAATCAGATCCAGATGAGAAATATATTTTGCCCGTCCGGTTTTCATAAACCGCATTCTGACGATTTCTTTCAAAAGCAAGCCCTCCCTACTCTCCGGTTGACGCCGCAGCCGGAACACTTCGCCCGGCAGTGCGGCGTGGTCTCAGATGCGTGCGCCGTCTGGTTCTCACGCACGAAAAACGCCTTGTCCACCAGATAATCCAGGTGATCCCACGGAAAGATCTCGTCATAGGCTCTGTTGCGGTTGGCATAGAATGCCGGATCTGCGCCGCATTCCTGCATCGCCTGCTCCCAGATCTCATAGTGGAAGCATTCGCTCCAGCTGTCGAATTTGCTGCCCAGCTGCCAGGCACGTTCGATCACCGGAGCAAGCCGCCGGTCACCTCTGGCGAGGACAGCCTCCAGCAGGCTGATCTCATAGGTGTGCCAGCTGACCTTGATCTTCTTCCGGTGCCGTGGCTGGATACAGCTGAGCAGATGTTCCTGGCGTTTCAGCAGCTCTTCCCGGGAGACCTGGGGTTCGAATTCAAACGGCGTGAACGGCTTTGGCACAAAGGTCGCACAGCTAATGGAGATCTGAATGGTCTTTCCCTTGGAGCGTTCCGGCGTGTTATAGTAGAGGTCGATCAGCTTTTCTGCCAGATGCACAATGCCCTCGATATCCTCCAGCGTCTCTGTGGGCAGTCCCATCATGAAGTAGAGCTTTACCGTCGCAAAACCGCCAGAAAAGGCAATGCCTGCGGTGCGCATCAGTTCCTCTTCGCTGACATTTTTGTTGATGACATCCCGGAGCCGCTGTGTGCCTGCCTCGGGTGCAAAGGTAAGGCTGCTCTTCCGCACGCCCTGGATGCGTTCCATCAGTTCCCGGGAGAAGTTGTCCACCCGGAGCGAGGGCAGCGTGATGTTGATGCGGTTTTCATCCAGATACGGCAGCAGTTCGTTCAGCGTTTCTTCCAGGCGGCTGTGGTCGCTGGTACTCAGCGAGGACAGGGAGAGTTCCTGGTAGCCGGTGGTGTCACAGAGCGAGCGGCACTGCCGCACAATGGTTTCCGGGGATTTTTCCCGGAACGGACGGTAGAGGAAACCTGCCTGGCAAAAGCGGCAGCCACGGATACAGCCACGCAGTACTTCTTCTACGGCACGGTCATGTACAGTCTCCATGAAAGGTACTACAAACGTCTCCGGATAAAACGCCTTGTCCAAGTCGGCGATGATACGCTTTTCCACTTTCGCCGGAGCGCCGTCTTTTGGCGTGACTGCCGAAACGGTGCCGTCTGGGTGGTAGGTCACGTCGTACAAAGACGGCACATAGATGCCCTTGATCTGCGCCGCCGCACGGAGAAATTCCGAACGGGATGCCCCACGCTGTTTCAGTTCCAGATAGAGATCCATCAGTTCCAGGTTGACTTCTTCGCCCTCGCCCAGAATAAACAGGTCAAAGAAATCTGCCAGCGGTTCCGGATTACAGACGCACGGGCCGCCTGCCACCACCAGCGGCGCAAGCGTTTCTCCACGGTCACGGGCGTGCAGCGGTATTCCAGCCAGATCCAGCATATTCAGAATATTGGTAAAGGAAAGCTCGTATTGCAGGGTAAATCCCACAAAATCAAAGTCCCGGACAGCATCCAGGCTTTCCAGGGCATACAGGGGAATCTCGTTTTGCCGCATCAATGCCTCAAAGTCGGCGCAGGGCGCAAATACCCGTTCGCACCAGAAATTTTCTCTCGCATTGATGAGACTATATAGGATCTTCATGCCCAGATGAGACATTCCGATCTCATAGGTATCCGGAAAGCAAAAGGCAAAGCGGACATCCACATTCTCCCGCTTTTTGACAACGCTCCCCATTTCACCGCCGATATACTGCGCCGGTTTCTGCGCCTGCAGCAACAGCGGTTCGATTTTCGATAATACATTCATGTTTTTTCGTCCTTATGATTTGATGTACTCCTATTATACCGGATTATGCCGAAAAATGCAAGTGTGAGAAACACAAAAAAAGAGGACGCAGCGTCCTCCTTTCCCGTTTTGTCTACGACAGCAGTTCCTGCCGCAGTTGTGTCAATAGTTTTTTCTCCCGGCGTGAGACCTGCACCTGTGTCATGCCCAGGATGGCTGCGGTCTTGCTCTGGGTCAGTTCCCGAAAATAGCGCAGCTCCAGGAGCATCCGGTCTTTTTCCGGCAGTGCGCCCATAAGCTGCCGCAGTGACAGCAGGTCACCGATCTGCCTGTCCGGTGCCTCTACCGGGATGTCGAACTGTCCGTCCTCGTCGTCGTCCTCGTTTCGGGTGAGGGAAAGCGGCGTCTGTGTGACGCACAGCGCCTCGCCGCACGCCTCGATGGATTCACCGCTGCGCTCGCTGAGTTCGGTCATGGTGGGCGATCTGCCGTAGCGCTGTTCAAACTCTTCCTGGAGCTTTTGCAGTTTCATGGCACGCTCCCGGAGACTGCGGCTCACGTGGACAATGCCGCCGTTCCGGAACAGGCGCTTGATCTCACCCAGGATCACCGGGACAGCATAAGTGGAAAACTGCACCCCACGGCCGCAGTCAAAAGCCTTGATCGCTTTCAGCAGTCCCACACAGCCGGCAGAGTACAATTCGTCATACTCGATTCCCCGGTTGCGGAAACGATTGGCGCAGAGATGCACCAGTCCCAGATGCTCTTCGGCACGGGGTGCGGTCACTTCACCCGGCATGGCAAAGCTCCCAGCTTTTTCCGCATGGTGATCGTGGTGCCTTTTCCCGGCACGCTTTTCACCTTCAGCTTGTCCATAAAGCTTTCCATGACGGCAAAGCCCAGCCCGGCACGTTCTTCCTCCGGCGCAGTGGTAAACAGCGGCTGCATTGCCTGTGCCACATCTGTGATGCCGCAGCCGTGGTCTTTGATGCGCAGATAGATCTCCCGGTTCTCCAGGAGCTTGATATGTAATTCCACATCGCCGCTGCACTGGCGGTAGCCGTGGACAATGGCATTGGTCACTGCCTCGGAAACTGCTGTGCGGATGTCTGCCAGTTCTTCTACCGTGGGATCCAGCTGTACCAGAAATGCGGAGACCACGGCTCGGGCGGTTCGCTCATTCTCGGAGATGCCGGGGAAAATAAACTTCACTGCGTTGATGATCTTCACTGTTCGTCCCTCCTCTCTGCCGGTTCTTCCGGCTGTGCTGCCGGGGCATCCATCTGAATCCGTGCAATGCGTTCCATACCGGAAAGCCGCATCACCCGGCGGATATGCTGCGGCGGATTCCGCACAATTACTTCGCCGCCGATGGATTCCATGGAGCGGTGCCGTCCCATAATGAGTCCGATGCCGGAGCTGTCCATAAATGTAACGCCTGCAAAATCCAGCACCAGCACTTCCGGCTGATATGCGGTGATCTTTTCGTCAATTTCGGTGCGCATGGGCTGTGCGCAGTGGTGGTCGATCTCGCCGTCCAGAACTGCAACCAGCGTCCTGTCCTGCAATGTAATTTCTACTGCCATCGGGAAACTCCCTGCCTTTCCTACAGACAACGCCGTGCAAATCCGCCGGGCGACGGTGCTGTCTGATGTTTCTATGGCTAGTATATCACAGGTGCAGTGCCGGAATCTGTCGCAATGTGCGGTCAGCTACGGCTGAATGCACGCATTTTTTCCATGGCACGCTGTTCCAGCTGGCGCACACGCTCTTTGGTGATGTGCAGTTTTCCGCCGATCTCCATCAGCGTCATCCTTTCACAGTTCTCCAAGCCGTAGCGCATGGCGATCACTTGCCGTTCTCGGGGTGTCAGCTGTTCCAGGCAGGACGCCAGAAAGAGACGGTCGCCCACTTCTTCATCTGGTGTTGGTATCTCCGGATCTGTCACCATTTCCTGCCGCTCGGTCTCTCCGTCCAGCTTCATGGTCTCATTCAGACTGCGCAGCGAGACCATAGGCTCGACCTTGCAAAGGATCTCCTTGATCTCAGTCTCATTGATGGTCTTGCCGTTTTTCTCTTCGGCAGCCACCCGTCTGGACAGCGCATCATAGCTGACCGCTGTGCCAGGTTCCCGATAGACGGAAAGCTTGTGCATCCGGTCGTGAAGATGCACCGGAATCCGCACGATCGTGCCGCCGCAGATAATTTCACGCTGCACTGCCTGCCGGATATGTGACCAGGCATATGTGGCGAAACGGTTTCCAGTCTCCGGGCGGTACAGTCTCGCCGCACGGAGCAGTCCCATCTGTCCGGCTGCCCAGAGATCTTCCAGTTCCAGAGAAAGATAGGCGTACCGCCGGCGTTCCCGCCAGGCAATGGTGTGTATCATGCCCTCGTTTTGTTTCAGCAGCTGGAGTTTCGCCTGTGCGTCGCTCTGCTGTACCCGGACACATAGGCTTTCGTTGCTCTCCGGATGATCGGTCACGGTCTGACATCTGGTTTGTGTTTGCTGCATTTTGATTCCCCCTCGAAATAGACAGTTCACTTTGGCTGTTCTGTATTCCCTATTATACTTGTTCAGTTTTTCAGAATGGATAGAACTAGAGAATTTCCGACAAGAAAATGAAAAAGATCGTATGTGATTCTCGGGGAAATGTATCAACTTGCACAGTTTTTATAGTGCCGCATTTGTGTATTTTTCCTCTGGCTTTTTGTCGTAAAATATGCTATAATATTATTATAGTATATGAAAAAACGATAGTGACTTGAGTTCAGGAAGAGAAAATACAGGTTTGCTGCGGCAGTGCAGCTTGTTGTAATGTGAGCCGGCAGGGTCGGCTCTTGTGTGGAGGAAACTATGGAAAGCAGTCAGAATAACACAAAAACCGAATATACACCAAACGAATATGTCTCTTACGGCACTTCCGGCGTTTGCCAGATCGTGTCCGTGGAACAGCGTTCTTTTGACGGAGAACATGAAGAATCCTACTATAAGCTGCGCCCGGTCGGAAACGGGAATTCTACTTATTATGTACCGGTAGAGCGTGCCGCAGACCGTCTGCGTCCCCTGCTCACCAAGGAACAGATCTACGGGCTGATCGACGAGATGGCAGACGTGGATTTCAGCGAAACAGAATGGTGCAGCAACAGCCGGGAACGGCGTGGCATCTTTCAGAATATCCTGCACAGTGACGATTACAAGGAAATGATGCAGATGATGCACACCCTTTATCAGCAGCAGGAACGGAAACGGCGCAGCGGTCACCGGCTCGCCGCCGCAGATGAGGCTGCCATGCACGCTGCGGAAAACCGGATGTACCAGGAATTTGGCATTGTTCTGGACATCCAGCCGGAACAGGTGCATTCTTTTATTATGAAACGGATGGATGCCGTTTCTTCCACAAAGTCATAATAAAAAACTCCTATAGATGAAAAAGGTTCTTATCATGCAAATTGCACATGGTAAGAACCTTTTTCGTTATTCTGTTATCGGCAGCGTCAGTTTCACGTGCGTCAGCGTCAGACCTTCCCGCTGGTAAAAACGGTGGGCGTTGGTTCGTTTTTGGTTGCTGGTCACTTCGATCTGCACACAGTGGTGCAGCAGCGCCTGCTCTTTCACCGCAGTTATCAGCGCTTTTCCGACACCCTTGGAGCGTGCCGCCGGACTGACGATCAGTTCCATGATCTCGGCAATACGGTCGCAGTGATGCAGCTGAAACTCCATGCGCAGGTGCAGCACACCCTGTACCTTTCCCTGTTCTTCCGCTACCAGCAACAGATGGGAGGAATCTGCCAGTATGGCATCATAGCCCCAGGTGAAGATCTCTTTCGGAAACGCTGTCTCTTCCAGAGCGCAGATCAGCTGGTAGATCTCCGGTAAGTCTGCCTGTACTGCCCGGCGGATCAT
>OLND01002506.1_pt1 | contig 16311 bp, 19 predicted proteins | sample 1672031 | NCBI WGS metagenome assembly OLND01 (sample SAMEA3136638, study PRJEB25190) | human gut metagenome | biome: human gut; feature: human-associated habitat; material: faeces | place: Austria | collected 2013
TGCGGATTCAAGCCAACATCCTGTCCGGACCAGCTCGCAAAAGCACTTCGTCAGGCATTGGCACAGTAAGCATTCATAAATACGTGTAACCTGATTTAAGAAAAAGAGACCGTCTCCCTCGGTCTCTTTTCCTTTTTCGTGCTGTTTACTGTTCACTTTTGTCTCTCCACTTCCAAAAGCCACAGCAGCACTTTTCCATATTCAGTTTTCATTAATACAAGAACAGATGACGCTGCCAGACTCTCCGGCTGTTCCGTCCACCTATGATTCGGGGCGGCCGCATATATCCCTACGGCCTGACATGTTGTGTGTAACCCAGAGAATCTGTCTCCTGTTTGTTCTCTACTATCCTCATAGACTTCCGTTACAGCTTTCCTGCCAGAACTTATGCATCAACGTCAGGAATCTGCGGTTCCTGTGGGGAATGTGACGTCACTATGGTTTCTCCACATATAGGCCATCCGTAAATGAATCACTCATGTCTCCATCCGCAGAATGAATACATTTCACTCGGTAATACCAATCGCCCTCAACTTCCAGCTTTTTGCTGGTACTTACAAGGTCTGCATCGGTATTCTCCTTATGCCAACTAGTCACATATTCCCATTTTTCGTCTTCCCACTTCGCGCGTTCCACGATAACGGTAATCTGTATCGACTTACAGGTATGTTCACCGATAGTCGTTCCACCGACATAAATCACACCTGCCTTGACTTTACGTATCTTCGAATAACCTACCTGAAGGTTTTCCCCTCTTGTAATCTTAGTATCTGTGCCTGTAGATTCAGTTTCATTTGTCAAATAGGAACCATCCAACATAGGCCTGTTGTCAGATGCTTCTGCTGACATACCGGTACTTGTACTCAGCAGTAAACAGATGAGCATGGAAAATGCACAGATTGTAGATATCGCTCGTTTCTGCATAATATTCTCCGCAGCTACCAACTCTTCTCATATATATAGACAACCGAACTTGCAAAACCTGTCGTTTTTTAAGAAGGAAAATGCAAATTATTTAAAATTTTTTCAAAATCTGCTTTTTCTATAGTCCCTATCAACTGATAATAAACTCCCTGATACTCAAATGTTGCCGAATATCTCTTTTTTTTACTCTCAGGCAATTCATATTCTGTAACTTTTGCTTTTAATTTTCCTTCTTCAAAATCATATCTGTTTGTAACATCATCTTCCAAATCTGACCCCATTAGTTCTTCATAATATGGAATACTCATTATATACGATATATTGGCATCACCAAACTTGTAAAGGAGTTGAGCCATTTGCATATCTGCATCAATCTCACTATACTCATATATCATTTCTTTATCCACTGCAATTATTCGTGCAGGATCAAATCCCAACTGATCTTTAATCTGTTGATATGCTTTTGACTCATCGTCACTCTCTATTTCCTTAGGTTCTTTTTTTGAACTATTTACCTTAAACACCTGTCTGCCTCCAACAGCCTGTCCCACCATCTCCACGATTCTCTTCGGTCCACCTACTCCCGTTGTTCCTATTCCTATCACAAGCACCAATACTGCTGCCGCAGCTGTGATCCGCTTCCAATGATGTCGTCTTTTTGCTCTGGATTTTTCCTCTTCTTTCTCTTTTCTCCGCTTCTGTAACTCTCTGCCCAGACGTAGTGCTTCCTGGTCTTCTTCTGACAAGCCTTCCATCGCCGAATCTTCCGAATCTGTATCTTCATGGCCTGGAATCATCGCGTAGATTTTCCGATCCATTTCTTCACTCGGCTCCGCAGACATCGCCTCAGAATCCGCTTCCACCATTTTTATAATTTCTTCTGCGTCCTTATCGATTCCTTCCCATATTCTCTTTTCGTAATCGTTCAAATGCTCTTTCATAACTTCCTCTTTTCACTTGACCATCGCACTCCCCTCGTTTACAATTACTTTATTGATATTGATTGGAGGCGCACTATGAAACGTATTATCTTAACCGGCGGCGGCACTGCCGGGCACGTCACGCCGAACATTGCTCTGCTGCCGCGTCTCAAAGAACTGAACTATGATATTCACTATATCGGTTCATATAACGGAATTGAAAAGGAGCTGATCGAACAGCTCGGTATCCCATATCACGGGATCTCTTCCGGTAAGCTGAGACGTTATTTCAGTCTTCGTAACTTCACAGATCCTTTCCGTGTACTCAAGGGTTTCCGTGAAGCACATCGATTAATTAAATTACTAAAACCGGATGTAATCTTTTCCAAAGGCGGCTTCGTATCTGTTCCGGTCGTATTCGCCGGAAAGAAATGCAAGGTTCCAACGATTATTCATGAGTCTGATATGACTCCGGGACTTGCGAATAAGCTGTCTATTCCGTCAGCTACAAAAGTGTGCTGTAACTTCCCGGAAACAATAGAATTACTTCCGGCAAGCAAAGCTGTACTGACTGGTTCTCCGATTCGACAGGAATTGCTGTCAGGAGACCGCCAGCATGCACTCGACTTTACAGGGCTGACAGACGGTAAGCCTGTAATTCTTATCATCGGTGGAAGCCTCGGCGCTGTAGCGGTAAATGAAGCTGTCCGTCGTATTCTTCCGGTATTATTAAAAGATTTTCAGGTTATTCATCTGTGTGGCAAAGGTAAGCTCGACCCTTCACTGAACGCATTGGATGGTTACGTACAGTATGAATACATCAAAGATGAACTGAAGGATCTCTTTGCATTATCAGATATTGTTATCTCACGTGCCGGAGCTAATGCAATCTGCGAACTGCTTGCACTGCGTAAGCCGAATCTTCTGATTCCACTTTCTGCCAATGCCAGCCGAGGAGACCAGATCCTGAATGCGCGTTCATTTGAACGTCAGGGATTCAGCGCCGTAATGGAAGAGGAAGAGATCACCAATGAGAAGCTTCTAGATACAATTCATGAGCTTTTCCAGAACCGTGATCGCTATATCTCAGCTATGAAGAGCTCTAACCAGCAGGATTCCATCGATACGATCATTGATCTGATCGAGTCTGTTGCACGTGCATAATTTTTTAAACTGTAAAGATATTTTTATTGTATAAGTATAGAAAAAGGTGTCAGTCTGACACCTTTTTCTGTTAAGTATTAATGTGGTCAAACTCATCTTTATAATTTTTTCTGATCCAATCCTTGATTCTTGTCAACGTACTCATCACTGCATTCAAAGACATTCCCATACGGTCAGCTATCTCCTGTCTAGGCATCTCATTACAATATGCATATACTGCCAGATTATACCATTTCCGTTTTTTGGTCTTTAGTGCCGCCAATATCCTGCATGCACATTCGATTTTATCTTTCTCACGTAAAGTTCCAAAAAATTGTTCTTCCGGATCTTCTTCGTACCCAAGATAGTCTTCCATCGTTTCTTTCGCCCATAGCAGTCTTTCATAGCTTATATGTTTTACGTGATTCACCGCAACGTTCCTGGCTGGCGACGACAGCCAGCTCCGTACGTTTGTCACACGACCGGTTTCTGAAAAAATGTAATATCTGCCAAAGACCACCTGTGAAATGTCTTCTGCCTCTTCTCTATTGCAGGTATAATGATACGCTATACGGAATACCATTTTATGATATTCCTCATATACAGCATCGAATCCATTCTTTTTTTCGGACTCTATTCCCACTATTAATTCCCTTATTTCTCATTGCTTCATAACATTGTCTACGAATATATTCCTATATTCCGCTATTCTGTCTCTTTTACTTTCTTCAGGACTTCATCTCTGACTTCATCCGTGAGTTCACCTGCATTCCACATTGGAAAAGCATTATCGCCTTCGTATCTTGGAATCAGATGCATATGGTAATGGAACACTGTCTGACCCGCAGGTTCCTCATTATTCTGAAGTACATTGAATCCATCACAGTTCAGTGCTTTCTTCATTCTTGTAACCATCTTCTTCGCAAGAATGATAGACTTTCCTGCCGTCTCCTCAGGAATCTCATACAAATTCGCATAATGCTCCTTCGGCAAGATCAAAGCATGTCCCTTTGTTGCCGGACCAAGATCCAGAATTACACGGAACTCTTCATCCTCATACAAGGTAGCAGATGGAATCTCTCCATTTGCAATCTTACAAAAAATACAATTACAGTCTTTCATAACAATTACCTTCTTTCCTTATATTTACGATTCGTCGCTGTCTCCTCTATATTGTAATTCTATGATATCAGTATAACATCATAATTCGTCTTCATCAATATAGATTCCGTCCCAGTCCCCCCATCTCGGCCGCTTATGGCGATTTAAAAATTTCTTTACAGGATTCCAGAGATTGTCCGTCTCTTTCATAATTTTACTGCCCATCTCCTGCCTTGTGATCCAGTCATGTTCCTCTGTGTCATATGTGTGTGTACTTTCCTGATACACATCGTCCTCTTTTGTATCCCATATCTCCGTTTGTGCTTTAGTAATTGCTTTGTCAACTTTTATATTTCTATTCTTTTCTTCTAATTCGCTTAGACTTTCTATGATTCCTGTAAGACTGTAATTTTCTCTCATTGTTTCTTTATGAAGCAAAAACGCAGTCTGGACACTGGCTATATCCTGATAATCAGTCCATTGTACAAAATATTCCATTAACTTATGAAAGCTTTCCCGAATCGTACCATCATACTGTGGCATATAACAAAAATGAAATTCACCGTTCTTTTCAAAAATCATTTCCGGTTCCAGCAGGATTCTATTTGAGTTCAGTAAATAACGTTCCACATCCCAAATTGTTTCCTGCATTTTTGATAGAAACTTTTTCATCTCTTCTTTAGTAATCTTGTCCTGCCGATATTTATTTTTCATTGATACCAGACCCGTAATTTCATATTCGTATACAGTCATTTCTCCCTCACCGCGTATAGCAACAGGCAGCACTCCTTTTATCTGATTCATCTGTAGCATCCGTATCTGATAATCTGCTTCCGTAATGCCCGGAACACAAATGCGCAACAATGTTTTATTCAACTCGCTCTTTACTTCTGTATGTATTTCCATTTGTTCCTTCTTTCTAGTATCTTTTCAATCCTAATTTTCGATAACTTCTTATCTTTTCTTCTGGTTTTGTAATGCTTGAAGACTCCGCGACCAAAAGCTTCATACGACCTTTTGTTGCACCTGCTGTAATCGTAATCTGGTCTTTGTTAACTTTTGCATTTACACTTGGATTGCCAAATACAATACATTTTCCCCTGATCCGTTCTTCAAAAATTGTTGACACTACGGTTTCTGTTACTTCATCCTTTTCTCTGACCTTTGTTCCGGCAATTGTTGCCGTTTCGTGTGCGGCAGCCGCTGTAAGTGCCTTATCATGATAATAAAATATTCCCATAATGCTCAGAAAAAATATCATTAATATAAAAGGCACAATATATGCCATTTCTACTGTAAACATTCCATTCAATTCCATTGTTCTAATTTTTGCAAGTTTTCCTTCATTTTTGTATATTTTATAATTTCTTTTCATCCATACCTCGTTTTCTTATGCATTTGCAGCCACCATTATCTCCGTCAGCCATACGGCTATATATCCAACTGTAATAAGCGGAACCAGAGGTATTGACGTTCGCTTTTTGAATCGACTTCGCGCCAGTATAATCCCTGCTACCACTGCAGTTAACATCCAGGTCATCACTAACAGTTCAAGCATATTCCAGATTCCAAGATACCCTCCCAGAATACACATCAACCAGCTGTCTCCATATCCCAGACCTTCTCGTGTTGCTTTACTGATTACGATAAAAAGTGATCCGATCACCAGACCTGCCAGATATGATTTCCATGCTCCGGAGCCCCCGGTAACCACAGCTATACCACTCTCAATTCCGGTTATTAAAGCACAGCCTATAAGTGCAATCACAGATACTTTATGCTCCCGTACATCTTTATAAGCCATGAATACTAATGCCAGACATACCATCATTCTGCCAATAACCTGGAACCAACCGTATTCCATCAGATATATATTTATTTGCTGCATTTTGTACATGCTCCTTTCCCTACTGCCTCTGATACAGGAATCGCATATACCGTTCGTTTAAGTCCACTACAACTTAATGAATTATGATAACGATTGCCATAGTCTGTCAGATATACCTGCGAAGCCGCACTTCCATGCACACATTTATCGCAGGGATGATATTTTTCCTGATCATTGTTACGCAGGTCATCCACCGTTCCTGCATTGACTGTTCGAATAGATAGTTCCAGATAATTACAATGATAATCCCGATGATATACCATGCCTGTCTCCGTAATGTACACAGTCTCATTATCCTCTTTATCCCAGAATGCCGACTGATAACCATTCCATCCTTTCATCCGCATAGTTTCTTTCATGTGAACCGCCTTTGCTGTAAATACAGGTATCGGAAGCTTCACCTGATAAATCACTTCCATTTCCAGAATGCCTGTCAACATCGACATACGTGAATTCTGACAGTTGATTCCACTGCTTCCATTTACGACAATGCTTCGTTCCAATCGTTCACTGCCAATTGCCCTGACAATATCTGTCTCCAATACGGACGGTGAGACCATCTGTGTCAGATAGCAATCTTCTGCCGCGCGTTTTGCCGCATATTGCATTCCATTACGCACACTGGTGCGTATGGACATTACTTCCATCATGTAAAAAAGAGCTAAAACCGCCAGAAAAAACAATGGAATTGCAAATGCCGCCTCTATTGTAATAGATCCTTTTGTTGCCAAAAGGCAGAAGGATGTCCTCTGGTTTTCAGTTTGTTCATTTGTTTTTGTATTGTGATACGAGGGATTCACAGAGTAATTCATCATATGCCTTGAGGGAGGCATCATAGAGAGCATCTCCTTTCTATATATGCAAAAAAGATTGTTACTATATCCCAAAGGACATCCTTCTGCCTTTCAGCTATTGATAAGTATAATAAGTGTTAAATGTATAAGTGATTCCTCTTCGAAGCCGCACCGTCGAGGCCACTTCCATCCTGTAAACGCAATGATCTGCACGAAACCACGTAAGTCCCTTTTCGTTACGCATGCATAGTTCTATCAGATCCTCAGTCCGAAGAATCAGGTTTGTTTTATTTTCCAGAAGAAGCAATCCTCGCAGATAGCCCTTATAATCCAGACCTTCTTCTGCATCCATTCCTTCTCCATGGTCATCCTCAGTCCCAAGTGTCATAAGCCCGGCAAGCGACAATTGCCATGTCTCCGTACTTTTTACTAATGGTACTTTCCCACCTTTCATAAGACTTCGAAGATCCATAACACTTTCCCCAAGTGCCCACGCTAACAGCAATGCCTGTGCTACCGCTTCACTTGCCACCGGAAGTGCAATCAAACTACATAATGTCAGAGCAAGACTCTGCGCCTCCGCCTGTTTTGCTGCGTCCTGCTGAAGGAACGCATAATTGGGCGCAAACCGAAGCATCAATAAACGTTTTAATACTGCATTCAGATTCTCCCGATCACTGTTCTTCCCGGCAAGCAGATATTCCATTTCATACTTCAGTGTGCCATCTGCCCCATCTTCCTCCACTGCTGTATCAAAATGTCCTAAAAGATATTCATCCAACAATATCTTCGATAAAGACTCCTGTTTTGCCTTGTCACTGAAATCTCCATATCCACGCTGAAGGGTCCTTCCTGATACCAAAGTATCGGACGTCACACTGGCATCAGATACTTCTTTCCCCTCTGGCATTACAAGTTCAGTCAATGGAGTAGATGCAACTCTCTGCATATTGGGAAGCGGATTATTCTCTGTCGGAAGTTCCTGTTCATTCTCCGACAGAATCCCCGCCAATTCTTCATTTACACGATCCTCCATCTTAACCGACTCTTCCGCTTCATCTGCCCGCTCTTTCCAGACATCTTCATCCTCACCGAAAGGATTCAATGAACTAAGACCATACTTACTTTTCATATATTTCGCTATCTGATCCTCTAATGCTGCGCCATTATAATCCGTCAACAATTGCACCCGTTTCATTGTCTGTTCCATACCAGATGCTCCATAATAAGACAACCGGTCAAAAATTTTTTCTTCACTATAATCGTTGCTCTCATAAGAAGCATCCAGCACAAACAGATCAAACTCTTCCAGCATATCCCGCTGATATTCCGCAAATACTGATTCCATGGCACAGTTCATATCTGCTCTCCGATAACTTTTGGCAGATTGCAGGGACGCACTTTCCATCATGCTTCCGGTAAATCCAACCAGTAGCACAAAGATTAATGCCAGAAATGCTGTTACCTCACCACGTTTCTTTTCTGATTTATATGCCGGAACTTTCACTGGTAATTTTCTCAAATATCGTATTTACAAGACTGGTAAGCTGCGACTTAAAAATGATTACTAGACCAATCAGCACAACAAGGATCAGAATAACTTCCACCACACCGATCCCCTTCTCATCGCACAGGATGTCCATGATCCTCTTTTTTAATTGAAACCCCTTCCATCTCATTCGGTACAACTGTTTCTTTATCATACGTATTCTCCTTTCTTCACATCCAAGCTTCCTTGCCTCTAATCGTCTTTACATCTGGGTGTCCTTACATTTGAATAGATAAAAATGCCGGAACTATAACAATCAGAAGTACCGTCGAAAGCATCATAAACATTGGCAACAAAAGCTTAGTTCCTGCCTCTTCGCCTCTTTTCTTCGCAGCAGCTTTACGTTCTTCAAATGCCTGATCGGCTTCTGCCCGAAGCAGTTCTGATAAACCTTTGCTTCCTTTTCGCAGATTCTGTGTAAGCAACGCAGCCAACTTCCGATATGCTTTTAACCCACATCTTTTCCCAAACTGTTCGTACGACTCCAACTCTGTTACTCCACTCTGCATCTCGTTGCATGTCTTCTCCATTTCTTCATAAGCAAAACGGATTCCCCGATAATTTTTCTGCTTCTCATAATCGGTTACAATCTTCTGCCAGGCACTTTTTACTGTGATTCCTGCTCCCAAAAGTAGCGTGAGTTTATCCGTTATCTCCGGATAATCTAACATCATCTGCTGCTTTGTCTCCTGATCTTCTTTTTGACGATTCTGTCGGTCAAATGCCAGCAACAGTATACATATCATCGGTCCTAACGCTAACACATACCATCCCCGGAGATTCTGGGGATTACGAAGCACTATCGTATTACCATCTATCTGTGTCGGAATCCTGAATTCTGACTTCTGCCTGGAAGACTCCTCCTGTTTTCTCAGTTCTTCTGTCACAAGCAAGACTGTTTTCTCATCATTATCATCTAGTGGCGGATATATTTTTACTGCCATTTCAGTTATCGCACGCTTCGTCTCATCCTGCTTATATATCAGGCAGGCTTTCAGGTTCACCAGAACTCCTTCCGGTTCTTTCATCAGATTTTCTTCATTCAGAACACCATATACACTGATTACATCATAGCGATCAATCTCCCACTCTACGCGAACAGGAATGTCTGGAATTTCCTTGATCAGATTCAGGTCATATCGCACATTGTCCAGATTTTTATTCTGTCCAAGGATTCGATCACCAAGGTTTTCTGTCTCCTGATCGAAGACTTTCTGAAGTTCTTCATCTGAATAATTCCTTTCCTGAACCGTAATCCTCACCTTGTCTTTCTGACGTATACCGTTTACTATCAATTGAAGTTCCTTTGTTATACTTCCATGTCCACTGCTTTCTCTGGGGATACTCGTCACCATTTTCGTTGCCTCTCTCTGATCTGTCACAAGCAGTATCACTGCCAATACGCAGCTTCCAATGACGATTCCCAGCATCAGACTTCGATATTTACAATCTTTTCCCCAAGCAAATATGCGCCGAAATATATTGCCAGACATGCTGTCATCACTCCTATTCCTGTCGGATTCCCATATAGTATCTTCATAAATTCCGGAAAACTGAATTTCATATAAGCAATCATCACAAAGGGGATTACTGCCATGACTTTAAATTCGTATTTTCGTGCCGCAAGCATCGTCTCTATCTCAGCTCTTACCTCCAGCTTGTCCCGGATCTGCCCGGCTGTATTGCGAATAATACCAATCATATTACCTCCGCTTCTTCTCGCCATAACAAATACATTTACAAAGTTCCTGACGTCCTCCTGCTCTACACGCTCTGCCCATTCTTCCAAAATCCGTTCTGCCGGAATCTGCAGATAAATCTGTCGAACCATATGCGTAAATTCTCTTTGTATGGCCGTATCCTCCTTATAAAGTATACTTAGATCCTTTTTTGTTTCTTTCATGGCATTTTCAATCGAATATCCTACCTGAAGTGATGCTGCAAGTGACTGTATTGCCTCCCGAAACTGCTCCTGAAATTCTCTTCGTTTCTGATTAATCTTATCCACTTCCCAGTGCAAAAAATACCAGACACCAACAGGTGTTAAAATGATAAATGCGATTTTTGATTCATAGAACAGATACGCCAAAAGCATTTGAAGTGACACAGTTTTGAATAATGCTGATGCATATTCAGAGCGTCTGATATCCTGCCGAAAATAACTTTTCCGTATTTGCAAGATCCTGAACTTTCTTCCACTTGCCGGCAATTCTTCCATTTTCTCTGCCTGTTTCTTCAAACTGGTACAAAATCCTTGTATCAATTTCTTCCCCGTTATAATCCATCACCTCTACAATCTCCAGAAGCTTTCTGCTTTTATCCCAAAGTCTTCCAATATGAATAATGATATCTATCGCCGATGCAATCTGTCTCTGAATAGCTGCCAGTGGTACGTCCATCCCCATAAGCACCATCGTTTCCAATCGCCTGAGCATGTCCTTTGGACTATCCGAATGCCCGGTACTCAAACTACCTTTATGTCCTGTTGACATCGCCTGCAGCATATCAATGGTCTCAGGTCCGCGGACCTCTCCGACAATGATGCGATTAGGACGCATACGAAGTGCCGAGCGTATCAGCTCACGAATTGTGATCTCGCCAATGCCTTCCACATTGGCATTCCTGGCTTCAAGCCGCACAAGATTCGGAACATCCAGTATCTGCAATTCTGCGTTGTCCTCGATCGTAATGAGACGTTCTTCCTTTGGAATATATTGAGAGAGTGCATTCAAAAGTGTCGTCTTACCGGAGCCGGTTCCTCCGCTGATAAATATGTTATATCCGGACACAACCAGTTTTTTCAGCACTCCTGCTACTTCCTCGCTCAGAGCCTCCAATTCTACCAGCCTGTCCATCGTAATCTGTTCTTTCGGAAACTTACGAATCGTAACTACCGGTCCATTCAACGCCACCGGATACAGCACCACATTAACACGCGAGCCGTCAGCAAGTCTGGTATCTACGATCGGCGATGCCTCATTTACCAGACGGTTCGTCCCAGCCACAATCTGCTGAATCACATCATCCAGTTTGTCCCGAGATACAAAATGCCTGTCCGTCAGATACAGCCGTCCATGCTTTTCTACAAATATATTCTGCACTCCATTAATCATAACCTCTGTAATCTCATCATCCTCAATCAACTCCTGCAGCAAATCCAGCTTGCGAAACGCATTGAAAAGCTCCTTCCCAAGTCTTGCCTTTTCTTCCAACGGAATATATTCCACCGCACTTTCTTCTTCCAGCACACAAAATATCAGTTCCTGTAATTCTTCATCCTCTACTTCACGAGACAGATCCAGCCGCCCCAGTATTTTTGTTTTTAATGCTTCTTCTGACGTCACAGCGAATCATCCTTTCCCATAAACTGCCGTACCCATGTCGGCAAAGTGTTTCCTCGTACTGACAGAGCTTGGAAACAGCCAGCCTGTCTCCGGAAGTCATCATATAGACCTGGTCACAACTTTGTAAAATATCAAAGATTCCCTGAATACAGTCACCTATATCCAGAATCAACACATCGTAAATACTTCGTTCCAATATTTCCCGAAGCAGCCATAGCCATTCCTCTGTTGTCACTGTTTTCAGATCCTCTGGGTACGTCACCGGAGGAATATAATCCATCCCAGACATCTGCTGTACCAACGTAGTTATTAAGAGTCCCGGATTACCGATCTCCTGTTTTGCATAATACAGAAGCATCGACAGATTCCTTTCCTTTTCGTCTGCAAAGTGACCACCTATTCCGGCATATGGTTCCATATTCAGATACAGAACATTCGATTTCTTCGCAAGCTGTATACCATGCTTAATCGCCTGTGAGGTCTGTCCCAGTCTACGTATCGGGCTATAATATCCGATCAGCTGACCTCTGTTCTTTTTTCTCACAGCCCACAGATCTCCCATTCCACTCGCAGTCAATCCATCAACCAGACATGTATAGATGGCATCTGCTGACTGATAACGGTAGATCCGGGGCTTATGATCCGGAGGTGCACTTGTCTCAAAGACCGACAGATACATCACTTCCGGGATTGCATCCAATACTCCTTCCGTGAATTTCATATTTTCATCTGCCAGCAGAATATCAATCTTCGTATCCCGCCTCATTGACAGTACCTGCTCCGGGCTCTCACAGATCTTTACCTGTAATGACAGGTCTCTTTTCCCACCAAGGTACTCGGCAAGACGAGCAGCATATTCCGTTTCTGCATCGCAAATGACTAATTTTTTTCCACTCACCATCATCCTCCCTCCTTTACATAAAGTATTTCTTTTTAGACTTTTCCTCCTTCTGTACTTTTCCATTTTTCAGTTACTTCTGTTTTGATTTCTGATCGACCTGATCAGATCACGAAACATAATCAGATTTTTCAACTAGATTCAACAACTCAGATACAAGTTTATGTAACTTGTAAGATGTATTATATTCTTACTTTTCGTAAAAGTCCACCACTTTTTTAAGAATATGTAAACATTGTATATTTTTCACAAAATGTGATATACGGAAATACCATAAAGCAACGCAACCCCAGGAATTCCAAGGGTTCCGCTTGTCAAAAAGCTAAATAGATTCATTCCAACCGCAACATTTATCCCCTGATAAGCAAGAAATTCATTTACAAAGAAAATCATACATACACCGACAAATGCACGCACAAAAAAGTTTACGATAAATCCCGGACGTTTTTCAGACATATATCCTTCTCCATTTCTGTTTTTATTACAGATATATGCTTCCCATACAAAAAAAAGAATGCATCCGCAGACACATTCTTTCTATCACATTCATTATTTACTTATAATTCTATCTCAATCTTTCTTCCCGACCGCTGATACTGATGGTATTTCACGCCCGCCGCATCAAACATCATCATAGACGCCTGCACCCTGCTGCTGCCATCGTATTTGTTGCAGTCATAAATGACCTCTTTAATTCCGCTCTGAATAATTGCCTTGGCACATTCATTGCAAGGGAACAGAGATACATATAATTTCGAGCCTTCCAGACTTCCGCCACGATAATTCAGGATTGCATTCAATTCACTGTGCACCGTGTAGAAATACTTGGTCTTTAGATCATCTTCCCCTTCCCTGACCCATGGAAACATGTCATCAGAACAACCTATCGGGAATCCGTTATAGCCCATAGATAAAATCTTATTATCCTGACTGACAATACAGCATCCCACCTGTGTATTCGGATCTTTCGAACGACTGGCCGACAGCTTGGCAACTCCCATAAAATACTCGTCCCAGCTGATATAGTCTTCTCTTTTCGTACTCATTACGCACCTCCGTTATCTCTATGTTATCTATAATTTTCTCTATACAGGCTCTATACATGAATTACCTGATGACCTGCCGCCTTCAACAGCCGGTTCATGATCGCGCTTCCAATGCCTTCTTCCTGAAATGCTTCACTATAAATCACATGGACTCCGTCTGAATCAAATTCACGCAGAACGCCGAACAGACCTGCCGCTATCGTGCGTTCATCCGCCCTCGTTCCAATACACTTAACATCGCCTGCCTGATATTGTTCCATCGTCTCAGCCGTTGCGATAATACCCGCCCGCATTCCATTTGCTACATGTTCTGCTGTCCGTTCATTAATATAGTTTACCACTGCGTCTGTGTCACCCTCTACAACCGTAAGCTGTGCCTTTGGTGCATAATGACGATACTTCATGCCCGGAGCTTTTGGTACTTCTTTACTGTCTGGCTTGATCAATGTATGATCTACTGCAACCGTTCCAACTACACCCTCAAACATTTCTTTGGTAATTGCTCCCGGTCTCAAAATCATCGGTGGATCTACGGTCACATCCAGAATCGAAGATTCCACTCCGATATCCACCGGTCCACCATCCACGATCATATCAATCTTACCAGTCAGATCTTCTTCCACATGCTGTGCAGTCGTCGGGCTCGGTCTTCCTGAAGTATTAGCACTTGGTGCGGAAATGTATCCACCGCCAGCCAATATGAGATCTCTCGCTATCGGATGATCTGGCATACGAACCGCCACGGTATCCAGTCCACCGGTTGTTCCATGCGGCACCAGGTCACTCTTCTGAAATATCATCGTAAGCGGTCCCGGCCAGTACTTCTCTGCTACTTTTTTCGCTGCTTCCGGAATCTCTGTCACGATCTTCGGCAGATCCTTCATATCTGCAATATGCACGATCAGCGGATTGTCCGATGGTCTTCCTTTTGCGGCATAAGTCTTCATAGCCGCCTCTTCATCTAATGCATTGGCACCCAGTCCATATACTGTCTCTGTCGGGAATGCAACAAGTCCGCCTTTTTTCAAAATATCTCCGGCCTGGCAAATGATATCTGCTTCCGGATGTTCTTTATTTACTTTCCTAATTATTGTCTTCATTCGTTTCTCTCGCTTTCTTAACCCTCAGTATAACACGCTTTTTTTTATTTTTCCATATAAGCCTTTATTCCTGCCACAATCGCTTCTGCGACTTTTTTTTGATACTCCTCCTGCTTTAATAAGCCAGCCTCTTCTGCGTTGGTTAAGAATCCACACTCTACAATAATTGTAGGACTTTCCGTTCGTTTCAGCAGATAATATGTATCATTTGCTTTCGCCTTTCTATGATTCGTATCATCCAATACCAGCAAAGATTCCTGCATGATTTCTGCTGCCTTCTTTCCTTCCCCTGAATGCGTATAATAAAACACCTGTGCTCCTTTAATCTCTTCCTGTGGATAGCTGTTCTGATGAATGCTGACCGTCAGCAATGGTTTCTCTTTGTTAATCTGCTCTACTCTCATTTTCATATCACCGATTTTAGTTTTTTCTCCACTATCTTCTGACAGCATCTCATCCTTTTCTCTGGTCATTACAACTTCAATTTTTTCCTTTTCCAATAACTCTTCCACATATTGCGCGATTGCCAGGTTCACTTCCTTTTCTTCCAATCCATTAATTCCGATCTTTCCGGGATCAGAACCCCCATGCCCGGCATCCACAACCACTTTATTTCCAGCGACATCTTTTACGTTGTCACTCGCCGCATATCTGCTTACTTTTCTGCTGGCAAATATCAGCCCAGCTAACAATAATACTGTAATCATCAATTCTATTTTCTGACGCAAAAAAATATCCTCCGATGGCTTATATCAATTAAATATATGCCTCTCGGAGGATATCTATTCATTTCCACTTACCTGTTAATATCAGACCTTACTTTCTTAGCTCTGATATCAGTTCACATACTTAAGGATTACATCCCAGATATCAGATGTCTCTTGTCCCAGACGCCATGCGGCCGAACCCGCCAGATTGTAATCTTTGATAAGCTGCAGCTTAGGTGCCAGCGATTCCGCATCTTCCAGCCATACTTCATAAGTACTTCCGTCAGCTTCCCAGGTCGCATAATTCTGTTTGGTCTTATCATCCCATTCAGCAGTGACGCCAACCTGCTCTACTACGGTCTGTGCTTCTGCCATACCGTACGCTGTACTTTCTACATTCATAGTATAGTCTTCATTATCCGTCCCTTTTGCTTTTGCCAGTTCCGCATCGGTCTTCGGCGTCTCTTTCCACACTCTCGTAAAGAATGGGATACCACTGATCACCTTCTCTGACGGAACTTCTTTGACCGTCTGTTCTACACCATTTTTCACATAATCATAAGATGCCACAGATCCGGCTTCCGGTGAGCCGCCATAATGCTCATCATATCCCATGATGACTACATAGTCTGCAAATACACCCTGCTCTTTTCTGTGATACTGCTGATTATATGCCTGTGGTACATAGTTATCCACAGAGAGCACCAGCCCATTCTGACGACACTTTACAGACAATTCGCGAATAAACTGAATGTAATGTTCGCCACACTTCTCTGAAATCTTCTCAAAATCTACATTAATACCATCAATGCCCGTCGACAACGCTGTTGAGATCAGCTGATTAATGAGATTCGTTCTGCTTGACGTATGACTGAGCAGTTCATAGGATTCATCATA
>OLND01002514.1_pt1 | contig 16268 bp, 8 predicted proteins | sample 1672031 | NCBI WGS metagenome assembly OLND01 (sample SAMEA3136638, study PRJEB25190) | human gut metagenome | biome: human gut; feature: human-associated habitat; material: faeces | place: Austria | collected 2013
AGTTTTTATGTCCGATGCTTACGCGGTGTAGGGAGCATAAGCGACATACAGCTTCGTGGCAACGCCCTCGGCGACGCTGTACATCTCGGTGTTGCTCTCAGCCGTAGCAGCGACGGCGTCCTTCAGAGCGGTGCCTTCGCCGACAGCCTTGGCGATCTGAGCGATGGCGGCAGCCATGCCCTCGGCATCCTGCTTGACGGTGCCGGTCATCTTGCCGTTGGCAATGAGTTCCTTGGCGGAATCGGTGGCGTCAACGCCGAAGACCGGGATGGTCTTGCCGGTGCCGTTGTTGTAGCCCGCGGACTCCAGAGCGGAGATGCAGCCCTCAGCCATGTTGTCGTTGTTGCAGATGATGAGCTCGATCATGTTGTTGTTGCCCTCGTTGTACTGCGAGAGGTTCGTGTTCATGTAATCGAGTGCTGCAGCAGCGGACCACTGGCCGTTCAGGTCGACCTGATAGCCGGAGGTATTGTTGGCATCGAAGTAGACAAGCTCGGGCTTGCCGGCGGCAGTCAGGACAGCATTGGCGTCCTCAACGCCGTACTGGGTGCGGTAGATAGCCTCGACATTGGCCTCGTCGCCCTTGAACATGGCGTAGGAGATCTTGCCGTCGCCGTTCAGGTCGAGCTCGTCATAGTGCTCGAGGACGTACTCGCCGACCATCTTGCCCTGCAGATGGCCTGCCTCGGGGGCGTCGGTGCCGACGAATGCGATGTTCTCATAAGCGTTCAGGACAGAAGCGGAAGCCTCGACACCGTCCTCATCGACTGCGCGGTTGAAGAAGATAACGGGCACATCGCCGGCCAGCTCCATGATGCCCTTCGCGGTGTCGGAAGAACCGGAGGTGACCATGTTGACGATCAGCAGGTTATAGCCGTCAGCGATTGCGGTCTGGATGGCCTCGTTCTGCGTGGTCTGGTTGCCGTTGGAGTCGAAGTCCTGATAGGTAACGCCCAGCGCGTCCAGCTGTGCATCGAGAGCGGTGCGGACGCTGGAGATGTAGGTGTCGGAATAGGTGTAGTAGAACACGGCGACCTTCAGATCGGTGCCCACAGGGGTGTCGCTGTTGCCGGTATCCTCAGTGGCGTCGGAAGCGGGCTGAGAATTGTTCGTCGGTGCCTCGGTCTCGTTGCCGTTGCCGCCGCAGGCGACCAGAGCAACGACCATGACAAGGACAAGAAGAAGCGCAAGAAGTTTTTTCATTGTCATTCATCCTCCATAAATTTCTGCGGAATCTCCGTTCCGCGTAATTAAATTTTAACAGAATTTGTACAAAAAACAATGAGATTTCTTACGCAGGAAGGGTGAAAACTTCACATTCTTTGTTTTGGATGTCAAAAACAGCTTGTCGAATTTGTGCAAAATGCGCATATGTCAACCGAACGAGAACAGTGCCTTCTGATTCTCGATGGTGAACATCGTCTCCTTCGTCACGGTGCGCGTCGCCGTGTCGAGCAGCTCCGCCGTGCGGTAGGTCTGCCCGTCGAGCAGATTGCACACAGCCTCGACCCCGAGGTAGCCCATGGCATAGGGATTCTGCACGATGAGGGCCGAAACGGCCCCGCTCTGCAGCAGGTCGATGCACTTGACGTTCGTATCAAAGCCGACCATGCGCACGCGGCCCGCGAGGCCAAGGGAGTGCACGGCCATGGCCGCGCCGACGGCGATCGGCTCGTTGAAGCCGACGATCACATTGATCTCCGGGTGCTCCACAAGGAGCTGCACCGTGCGGACCTGTGCCGTCGTGGCGTCGGCGTTGACGTTGATCGTATAGATGTCCTTCACACGCGGGTCGCCCGCCAGCACCTCGCGAAAGCCGCTCTCGCGCTCCTGCCCGTTGCGGCTGCCGAGATCAAAGTTCACGATGCCGACCGTCAGGCTGTCCCAGTCCGTCTGCAGGGCGGCGCGCCCGGCCATGCGCCCGGCCTCGACATTGTCCGTGCCGATGCGCACACCGACGCCGTCGGAGTCCACGTCGCTGTCGATGACGGCGATCTTCAGGCCCTGCTTGGCCGCGCGGGTGATTGCCTCGGCGTTTTTCGTGTAGCTGATGGCGGAATAGACGATGGCATCTGCACCGGCAGCGACGGCTTCGTCGATAAGACGGTTCTGCTCCTCGTAGTCCTCCTCCGTCTCCGGCCCGCAGATCGTCAGATCGACGTTATACTCCGATTTTGCGGCGTTCGCTCCGGCAAAGGCAGATTTCCAGAATTCCGTGTTCGTGGATTTGGCGATGAACCATACGGAGTTCTGTGACGTGACAGTCTTGCGGCTGCAGCCCGCCGTCAGAAGCACGGCGGCCGTCAGGAAAAGTGCGGCCAGCCGTTTAGCGTTTTTCATACTCTGCCTCCTCCCGCACCTTCGGCATGCGGATATATACGCGCGTTCCCTCGTCGGGCACGCTGTCGATGGTAATGCCATAGGCCGGTCCGAAATAGATCTTCAGACGATCGTTGACGTTCTTGATCCCGATGCCGGTGTGGTCGCTGCGCTCCTTGCGCAGGATGGCCTGCACCTGCTCCGGCTCCATGCCGGTGCCGTTGTCCTCGACGGTAAACAGGATATCGTCCCCGTCCGCGCGGCACGAGATGCGGATCTCCCCCTCATCCACAAGGCCGTTGATGCCGTGGTAGATCGCGTTTTCGATGATGGGCTGCAGCGTGATCTTGTTGCACAGGTAGTCCAGGCACTCCTCCTGCACGTCGAAGGAATAGGAGAACTGATTCTTATAGCGGTGGGACTGGATCTGCAGATAGCTCTCGGCATGCTGCAGCTCGCTGCGGATGGGGATAAGCTCGTGGCCGCGGCTGATGCTGATGCGGAACAGCCGCGCCAGCGCATTGACCATCTCGACGGCCTCGGCATTTCTCCCCTGCTCGCACATCCACGCAATGGAGTCGAGCGTATTATAGAGGAAGTGCGGGTTGATCTGCGCCTGCAGCGCGCGCAGCTCCGTCTTGCGCAGATTGACCTCCTCGGCGCGCACCTGCTCCATGAGGCGCTGGATCTGCACGACCATCTGCCCGAACGAATCCGACAGCACGCGCACCTCGCGCGCACCGCCGACCGGAACATAGGTGAAATTGTCCGCGTCCTGCTCGAACTGACGCATGGCTGCCGTCAGGCCGTGCATGGGGCGGGAAAGCGTGCGGAACAGCACGAAGCTGATGATGACGGCGGCCAGCAGGATACCGATGCCGGAGGCGGCCAGAATGCGGCTGACCTCCTGCACGCTCTCGGTGATGAGCTCCTCGACGAAGCTCACACCGACAACGCGCCAATGGCTGTTTTCCAGCGAGGTGAGCGTATAGATCATGCTGCCGCTCTCGTTGCTGCCGTCCGGCAGGCCCGCGATGAGCGACGTGTTCTCCCGCTTGAGGTCGGAATAGATGAGCTGCTGCTGCGGGTGATAGATGATGTTGCCGCTCTGGTCCATCAGGAAGCAGTAGCCGTGCTGGCCGATGCCGACGTCGTTCAGGTAGGCGGAAATGCTGCTGAAGCTGATGTCCAGCGCGATCCATTCCTCGCGGCCCGGCGCATCGAGCGGCGCAACGAGCGTGACGACCCACGGATAATAGCCCTGAAAGATCGAGGCCACATGAGGCGTAGAGACATAGCCGTCGGCATAGTCGTCCATTTTATCGGGATCAAACGAAAGATTCTGATAGATCTCCGTGCGCTTTGCCGCGCGCGACCGGCAGTCCACAAGCCCGCCCGCCGCGTCATAGGTCGTAACGGCCACAACGTCCGGCCGGATCTGCAGGAAGGCGGCAAAGAAGTCGTCCCGGTCCTGCCGCGGATCCTCGAGCTTGCGCTCGAGCAGCTCCATGAGGCTGTTGACATCGTCCAGATAGTCCTCGACCGTCTTGCCGACCTGTGCGACGGACTGGCGCGCAGAGGTCTGCACGCTCCGGATGAGCGAGCGCTGATAGGTCTGCAGGAACACGGCCATGGCTCCCAGCACGATGGCCGTGATGGTACCGACGAGCGCCAGCACCAAAATGGATGTCATGCTCAGGCCGCGTCTTTTCCGCGTCATGTTCCCCCGCCTCCCCGCTCACTCTCGGCCCGGCGCAGCTGTGCGGGCGAAACGCCGTAATATTTTTTAAAGCAGAAGCTGAAATAATGCTGGTCGGAATAGCCGCACTGCCGCGCGACCTCGTAGATCTTCAGTCCGGTCGTCGTCAGCAGGGCGTGGGCGACCTCCATGCGCTTTTTGATGAGCAGGTTCATGAACGTGTCGCCTGCGTACTTCTTCATATTGGCGCTGAGGTAGTTCGGGCTGACGTGAAGCTGCTCGCTCACGCCGCCGAGGGAGAGGTCCTCCTCCATATACTGCTTTTCAATGGTCTCCATGGCCTGCGCGCACAGCAGGCTCACGCCGTCGCGCCGCCGCTCGGCCAGCAGGTCGCGCGCCGCAAGGCACAGCGCCGTGACGCGCCGCTGCAGTTCCTGCGGGGGTGAAATGGAAAACAGCGGCTCCGGGATACGGCACCGGCGCAGCAGCGCAGCCGCCTCCCCCGGCGAAACTGCCGTGTGGAGCACGCGCTGGGCCAGTGCCAGCACCTGCAGCGTCACGCTGTCGCTCTCCGCCGTGCCGCTCGATGCGCCGAAGCTCTGCACGAGCTGCTTTTCCAGCTCCTCACGGCTGCCGGAGCGCAGCAGATTGTCCAGCGGCGCGAGCAGGGCGCCGAGGTCCGTCTGCGCCGTTCCGCTCTCCGCCGCGATCTGCGAAATGTGATAGATGCCGCTCTCGCCCGCAAAGCGCTGGGCGTCCACCGCCTCGCGGCTGGCCGCGTGGCAGCGGCAAAAGCTCGTAAACGGGTGACTGATGCCCACGATCGCCCGCAGCTCCAGCACACGGGCGAAGGACTGGCGCAGCTCGTCGATGGCAAGCTCCAGTCCGCGCGGCTCCTCCTCCGCGATCAGCAGCGTCAGCAGACGTCCGCCGGAATACACGCTCCGGCTGCGGCAAAGCCTACCAAGCAGCATGTCCACGGTATAGGCCATGTCCGGCGTCGTGCGGTTCTTGCCGTCCTGCTCCAGCCGGATGGCAAGGACCGTCAGAGAATACCGCTCCTGCCCGGCAGCCAGAATGCCCGCGCCGACCAGAGAGGCCAGCAGCGCGGGATCGTCCTGCTGCGCCTCCTCGGCAAAGCCGTCGAGCAGCAGCGGCAGCAAAAGCTCGCGCCAGCCGCTCTTTTCCGGCTTCTGCGGCAGCAGGCGGGCGAATTTCCGGCGAATCTTCCCGCGGATCTCCGCCAGTGCCTCCGTCAGCTCCCGCATGCTGATGGGCTTGAGCAGATAGCTGATGACATTATACTCAATGGCTTTCTGGGCATAGGCGAAGTCGTCATAGCCGCTCAGGAAGGCGATCTGCGTCAGCGGCCGCAGCTCGCGCACCTGCTGGGCCAGACTCACGCCGCTGATATAGGGCATGCGGATGTCCGTCAGCAGCAGATCCGGCTGCAGTTGCTCGACGAGCTGCAGGGCATCAAGACCGTTCCCGGCGCTCCCGACGAGGCGGAAGCCGATCTCCTTCCACGGGATCACGCTGCACACCGCTTCGCGGAGCTCCGTCTCGTCATCCGCCACGATCACGGTCAGCAGTTCCTTCTGCTCCATGGCTGTGCCCTCCTTGTCGTTTTCTTTTCATGATATCCTATCACAGGGTGCCCCGTCAAGCGAATGGCCATGATTTTTCCAAATCCCAGCAAAAAGGATAGGATTTTTGTCCCGGCTGTGCTATAATTTAATGGCTAATGTTTGAATGGGAGGCCATTACCATGAAGAGACTCGGGTCCACCCGTGCAGCCGCACTGCTCGGCATCACCGGCGGCGCAGCCGTGCTCGCAGCGATCCTGCGCTGGGTGCAGCTCAGCAACGATATCAAAAGCAACGGTGCCGTCCTGCCGGGGCGTTACCTCTATCTCGTCATCGCCGTGCTGAGCGTGGCCGTGCTGGCCGCGCTGGCCGTTCTGATCCGCCCGCTGCGCCGCCAGACGCGCTGGGAGGAGATCTTTTCCGGTGGGAAGCTGCCGAATATCCTGCACATCGCCTCGGCCGTGTGCTTCGTGATCGGCGGCGTCATGCTCTACTATGCATCCCTGCCGAAGACGGAGGACGAAGCCCTCGCCCTTACGCAGCTGCAGAAGACGATGAACCTGCTCATCCCGCTGCTCGGCGCCGTGTGCGCGGTCACGCTTGTTGCCTTTGCACGCAAGTGCCTGCGGCACGAGAAGCCCTCTCCGCTGCTGTATATGATCGTGAGCGTCTATCTGATCGTGCGCCTCATCGTGAATTTCCAGAAGTGGAGCACCGATCCGTCGCTCAACGACTTCGTCTATCACCTGTCCGCCGCCATCAGCTGCATGCTGGCGGCCTTCCAGCTCGCAGGCTTCAGCTTCGGCAAAGGCAAGCGCCGCATCACGCTGTTCTGGTCGCTGTGCGCGGTCTATTTCTCGGCCATCTCCATCGTGGACTGCCTGTGCGGCCGCGCGAACGACGCCGGTATTCAGGTCGCCCTGCTGCTGACCATGGCTGCAAGCAGTCTGCAGCTGCTGTGCAACCCCGCGCAGAACGAGCCGGAGGAAAAAACGCTCTGAAGCCCGGAAAAACACGGTGCAGGCCCCCAAAAAAGGCCGCACCGTGTTATTTTGTTCCGGAATATTTAGAATAATATGTTGTGTTCACTTGAACTATGCAGAAAAACCGCAAAAGCACTTATTCGCAAAGCGCCCGTCACAGTCAACCGGCCGTGACGGGCATTTTTTGGTCTCCTACACCCACCGCAGCTGCGGGGCCTGAGTGCCGAACAGGGCGCGGCGCATGCCGCGGTCGAGCAGGATACCGATGCCGCACAATGGGAACCACAGGAGCGTGAACGGCAGGCAGATCTGCCCGAGCAGATTGAACGGCGCGGCGGAATAGTCCCACACGCCAAGGTGCATCACGCGGTTGACGAGCACGCCCGTCCAGAATTCAAAAAACGTCACGATGCACGCGCCCAGCGCCATCTGCGCCAGCAGCGGCATACGCACGCGCCGCCCGAGGCTGCTGACCGTCCAGAAGCACAGTCCGCCCAGCAGGAACATGCTCCCGTGCGTCCACTGCCGCCACAGCAGCTCTACCGTGCAGTAGAACATCCCGCCGAGGTAGAAGACCACGGCATTCTCCCAGATGCGCTGCACTCTGCTTTTTCGCATTTCGATCCTTCCCTTCCGAAATATCCTGTGGAAAGCATATCCACATAGGGGAGGATTCAAACCGGGAAATGCAAAACGCTCCCCATGCGGCCGGAGCCACATGGGGAGCAGGGGGAAAGATCAGGCGTTCAGGTACCGGGCAAGGATCACGGCGATCTGTGCACGGGTCGCGGTGTCCTGCGGCAGCAGCTTGCCGTCAGAGCCGTTGATGAGGCCTCTGGCGACCGCCCAGTTCATGGCCTCCAGCGCGTAGCCGGAGATGTCCTTTGCGTCGGGGAAGCTCGTGAGCTTGCCGTCCTCGGTGTTCTCCTCGTGCGCATAGCGGTAGAGGATGACGGCGATCTGCTCGCGGGTGATGGGATCGTTCGGGGCGAACGTCGTTTCGTTCACACCCTTGACGATGCCGTTCTCGGCGGCCCAGACAATGGCCTTCGTGTACCACTGGCCGTCGGCGACATCCGCGAACGGGATGGCGGCGCTGGTCTCGGGCTCACCGGCGATGCGGTAGAGGATCGTGACGAGCTGGGCGCGCGTCAGGCTGCCTTCGACATCGAACGTGTCGGCGGCAACGCCGTTCATGTAGCCGTTTCTCACCATGAAGTCGATGCCGTCATGATACCAGACGTTCTCCTCGACATCCGTGAACGCTGCGCTCGGGCAGACGGCGTTGTTCAGGGCCTCGCGGGCGGCAGCCAGAGCGGCGTCGACCTCAGCGGGCGTCTTTGCGGCCTCGATGGCGGCAGCGGCGTCGGCAAGCGCCTTGTCATACGCTTCCTTCGCGTGGCCGGTCAGGCCCTCGCCGTTCTGCTGGAGCTGAGCCAGCTCGTAAGCGGCGGCATACTTGGCAGCGGCCAGAGCGGCCTCCTCGGCCTTTCTCTGGGCCTCTTCGGCGGCCTTGCGCTCAGCCTCGGCGCGCTCGGCCTCGGCCTGTGCCTTGGCGAGGTACTCGACGAGCTCGGCCTTGATGCGGACGATCTCTTCATAGGCCTCAGCCATCTTCTTTGCATACTCGGCAGCCTGCGCAGCGGATGCGGCGGCTTCCTTGTTGGACTGCTCGGCAGCCTGCATAGCCAGCTCCGCGGCGGACTTGGCGTCCTCGGCGGACTTGCGGGCCTCCTCGGCGGCCTTCTGCGCTGCCTTGGCTTCCTCTGCGGCCTTCTCGGCGGCTTCGCGGTCCTCAGCGGCGGAGGCAGCGGCCTCCTCAGCCTTCTTCCGGGCCTCTTCGGCCTTCTTCTCGGCTTCCTCGGCGGCCTTCTCGGCATCCTCGGCAGCCTTCTGGGCCTTCTGGGCCTTCAGCATGGCCTCGGCGGCATCGGCAGCAGACTTCGCAGCCGCTTCTGCAGAAGCAGCGGACTTCGCAGCCTCCTCAGCGGACTTCGCAGCCTCCTCAGCGGACTTCGCAGCCTCTTCGGCGGCCTTTGCGGCAGCCTCGGCGGCAAGGGCGTTGTTCGCGGCGGCGGCGGCAGCGGCGTCCTCGGCAGCCTTCTGGGCAGCCTCGGCACCGGCCTGCGCCTCTTCGGCAGCAGCCTGCGCGGCCTCAGCCTTGGCCTGCGCCTCTTCGGCAGCGGCCTGCGCCTTCTTGGCGGCCTCGCTGTTTTCGCCGGAAGCCTGCGCGGCCTCCTCGGCGGCCTTCTGTGCAGCCTCGGCGGCAGCCTTCGCGGCTTCGGCCTTCTCCTGCGCAGCCTTGGCGTTCTCGAATGCCTTGCGGGCATCCTCGGCGGCCTTCTTCGCAGCCTCGACGGCCGTCAGCAGATCGGTGTAGTCCTTCTCGGCCTTGACGAGCTTGTCATAGTTGCTGACCTCGGGCTGCAGGCGCGTGGGCAGCGCGTCATAGGCAGCGCGGGCAGCCTCGATGGCCTCCTTGCTGTTCTCGTCAACTTCGCCGATCGCGTCGATCAGATCCTCGACTTCCTTCACAGCGGCGGCGTCAGCCCGCGCTGCGTAGGTCTCCTCGGCCTTCGTCAGGGTCTCATAGTTCGGAACGAGCTTCTTCTGCTCGTCGGTCAGCTTGTCATACGCAGCGCGGGCAGCCTCGATGGCGTCCTTGCTGTCGAGCGTGACTTCGCCGATGGCATCGATGCGGGCGATGACGACCTTCACCGCAGTCGGGAGGGTGTCGCCGCCGGCGACCTTGCCATAGACCTTCCACTCCATGATGCCGACGCCGTTATAGTCGTTGGCCTGCTTGTTCAGCTTCACACGGAGGGCGGTGGTGGTAAAGGGATCAAACGTGGTCTTGTTGAACTTGTCCATCTCGCGGCCGAGGCCCTCGGCGTTGGGAACGGACTTCCAGTTGCCTTCCGCATCGAGGTACTCGAATTCCACGGACTTCGGCACAAGGATGCCGCCGCTGGTGTATTCGCCCTCGGTGCCGTCGTACCACAGATAGAGGTCGGTGGAGTCGATGATGACCTCGCTGCCCCAGGTGTAGGTCACGGTCTCATAGGAGGAGCGGTTGCCCCAGGTGCCGTAGCGCGGCTTGGACGGGTTGTAGGAGTTGGAACGGACGATGCCGTCGTTCACGGCGGACAGGGACTCCCAGCTGGAGCAGAAGCTCGTGGTAACGGCAGCGGAGTAGGCGAGGTTGCCGTCCGCGCTTTCGAGGCCGGCAATGACCGCATTCAGCTCCGCCGCTGCGGCATCGACCTGCTCCTGCGTAGCGGCCGTATCGCTCAGAACGGCCTGTGCCTTCGCAATGGCCAGATCCAGCAGATACTTGCTGCCTTCGACAAAGAGGTTCGTGTTGATGCCCTTCGCATTCGCGATTGCGCTCTTCAGAGCGGAGCGATCGACGAACTCACCGTAGCCGTAGACCTTCCACTCGATGACGCCGATACCGAGCGTCTTCGGGTTCATGGTCATGCGGAGCTTCGTGGTGGTGATGGGATCAAAGCTCGTGGTGTTGTACTGGTTGAGCGTAACACCAAGGCCGCTGACATTCGGGACCTCGTGCCACTGACCGTCCTCTGCCAGATACTCGAGCTTGGCATCCTTCGGAGCGAAGTTGCCGTCGGTAAAGTAGTAGGCATCCGCGCCGTCGATGGTGACGGGCACATCCCAGGTGTACATGACCCATGCTGCGTCGCCCTGCGCGCCCTGCCAGTTGTGCCAGACGCCGTGGCTCGTATCACGGGAGCTGCTCGGGTCGAAGCCGTCGTTCAGGCCGGCAACGCCGCCGAGGTCGGACGGAGTGTTGATGATGGCGGTCGGAGTTGCGAACAGAGCAACATTCTTGCGGTCGCCCTTCACGACGATGACCTTGACGGCCACGCGGGTCGTCTGGGTACGGAGCGTGCCGTAGGCCTCGAACTCACCGGCCTGTGCATACTTGTCTTCGGAGATCTCGTCCCAATCGACTGCGCCGCCGGAGTAGGTGCCGTCGTCACGGACAGCGACCACGCCGTTCGGCAGCGTCGGGGCGACGCCGACCTGCGTGATGACGGTCTTCACGCGCTGGATGCCGTCGGCAGCATCCGTCATGGTGACGGTGACTTCCGTGGAGGAGGTCTTGTCCTCGTCGGTGACAGTCAGGCGGACAACATACTCGCCGCCCTTGTCGACGCGGAGCTTGGCTTCCTTCTCGTTCGGATTGCCGATCATGGCATTGCCGCCCTCGGGCTGACTGACCAGCTCCCAGTGGAAGCGCGGGACGCCCTGATACAGCGGGTCGACCGTGACTTCGGCCTTAAGATCGGCAACGGTCGGATTGCCGACAACGGGCGTACCGGTTGCGGAATCGATCGTCGGGGCCAGGCGCTCGGGCGCTTCGCCGATCGTCAGCGTCTTCGTGACCTTGGTCTCCTTCTCGCCGTCGCTGACGGTCAGGGAGATGACATACTCGCCAGCTGCGCTGACGTTGAACTGCGTCGTGGGAGCGGCGTCGCTGCTCAGGAACGCGCTTGCGCCCTCGCCTGCGAGGCTCTCAAAGGCCCACAGATAGGTCAGGCTGTCGCCGGGATAGCCGTCGTCGGAGGCAACGGCCGTCAGGGTGTAGGTCACGATGGCCTGCAGATTGTCGCTGGAGACCTTAATAGCGGCCTGCGGAGCGGCATTCTCGCCGTTCGGATCGGCCGTGATGGTCACGACATTGGTCTCACCGGCGGGCATGGTGATGGTCGCGTTGGCCTCATTGTTCTTCACATAGACCTGGCTGACCTTTTCGCCATTGACGTTGATGGCATAGAAGCCGTCCTTCAGGCCGGCGCCGCTCAGAGCGATGTGGGAAACATGGCTTGCAGCGGTGTAGCCCTTGACGTTCAGCTCGATGGAGCTGCCGTCCATAGCGAACTTTGCGCTGGTGATGGTGTCCTGCGTCGTTTCGACGTAGATCTTCTGGTCGAGGATGTTGACGCGCTTGCCGAAACCGTCAGTCGGGATGACCGTGTAGGAGGTCTCGTCGGCAGTGACGTTCGCGCCGTAGCCATACAGGCCGAAGATCGGATCGTTCACGACGTCTGCGCTGATGCGCAGCAGGGAACCGTACAGGCCCTCGTCGCTTTCGCCGGAGAAGTCCTGCCAGCCGTTGTTCATGACGCGGGTGCCGCCGTCGTTGACGTTCATCGCGCCGTAGCCGCCCTTATACATGTTATAGCGCCAGGAAACGTTGCCGACGTACTTGTCGGAGATCTGGCCCATGTTGATGGCGTTGAAGTTGGAGATCTTGGCCGCGTAGTTCACGCGGGCAGCCCATGCGGTGGTATCGCCGTCCTCGAGCTCCTCGTAGCGCATCCAATCGTCCATGATGGAGCCTGCAAGGGAGGCGGTGTACTGGAAGTTCCACCAGCTTTCGCCGCCGATGAAGACCGGGTCGGCGTACTGGTACCAGGTGGGCTGGATGCCGCGCATCGCGCGGGTCTTGTGGTTGGCCATGCTCATGGCACTGTAGGCGTTCTTGGCGGCGTCGCTGTCCGGCCAGTACTTCGTCAGGGCCTGGATGGCGGCGAAGGCGCCCTCTTCACCGGTGTTGTCGTAGGCAAACTCGGAGCCGTACGGATAGGTGGCGTTGATGCAATTGTTCGCCTTGTACCATGCAAACCGCTCCTGCAGGTTAAAGGCCTCCTCGTCCATACCCTCGGCATAGAGCGCCTCGATCATGTCGGGGATCTGCTGCTCGCCGTAGAAGCCGATGGCGCCGGTGCCGACGCGGTTGGAGTAGATGCCGTAGGCCTTTTCCAGATACCACGCTGCGGGCTCACGGTACTCGATGAGATCCGGATAAGCCTTGACGATGCGGTACATGTTGAAGAAGCCGGTGGCCTCCATCACTTCGGAGAACGTACGGGTGTACGGGCCGCTGGAGGTGCTGTAAGCGCCGGAAGCGGACAGGTAGTTCGCAACGATGAAGTTATCCTGGGTGTTCTTCATGTAGGTGTTCCACATGAAGTCGATAAGGTAGGTCTCGATGGACTTGACCTGCTCGGCATCCGGGTTCAGATAGTTCTTCATGGCGATGAAGTTGATGTTGTCATGGCTCCAGTCATCGCCCCAGTGGTTGCGCTGGTTGGAATCTCTGCCGCTGGCAAAGTACCAGTCGCTGTAGATGCCGTAGGTCGCGCTGTCAGGATTCGTGTCCTGCGTCTCATTGACCATGAAGTCGGCATGCGTGTCGGATGCCTGATCCAGCTCGGTCAGAACATTGAACTCGAACTGCGTGAACTTGCTGACCCATTCGTCACCGACCTTCAGCTTGTACTCGACGCGAACGCTGTTGTTGCCGATGCAGCCGAAGTGCAGGTCGTAGATGTGGTGCTGCTCGCCGTCGACGGTCTTCGTCTCGACGAAGCTCACGGATTCCTCATAGCCCTCGTTGCCGTCATGCAGGCCGCGGCCGGTACGGCTGTTGTTGACCATACCGGAACGGTGCTCCGGCGTATGCGCTTCGTCGAACGGATCATTCTCGTGCACGCACTGGATGTCGACGGAGTCGACCTTGATGAGGCTGTCATCATAGTGCAGGTCGAGGCGCGTGTCCATATTCAGAGCCGTCTGGAAGCCCGGGACCGCGATGGCGTCGATGAGGCCGTTCTGATAGAGGATAGAGCGCATGTTCGTCTCGCGCTGCTCGATGGAGTCGGAGGCGTTGTTCGGGCTCTCGGCGCTTTCCTGCGGGGTGTTGTCGCCCGCGCGGACAGCGGAGAACTTGAACTGGTAGGTCTGGCTCTCACCCGGCTCGAGGATGAGGCTGGTCGCATCTTCGAAGTAGCTGCGGCCGGTCTTGTGGATATCCTTGGAGTGGATGTAGTAAACGCTCAGGCCCGGCTGCCATCCGCCGGAGTCGCCCGTCCAGTTGGAGAACGTGCTGCCGGTACGGTTGTCGCTGACGCCGTTGTTGCTGCCGATCCAGTTGTCCACATACTCGATGCGGGCGCCGGAGGTGGCGACCGGCGTGAAGAGGATGTAGTTGCCTTCGCCGCTGCAGCGGATCGCATAGGCATAGCCGCTGTCCGCGCCTGCAAAGGTATGGGCCGTGACGCGCTCGGAGTAGACGCTGTTCTGGGTCGTGTACTTGTTGTTCCACGGCATCGGCAGGCCGACGTCGCCGAATTCCAGATACGCATCGCTCTTGTTCTTCAGGGTGATGGTCCACAGCAGGGAGCCATCCTCGGTATCCATATCATAGGTGGACTTCACATCGAAGCCCTTCATGGTACGGTCCGTCGTGGAGCTCAGGTCCTGGCCGATGAAGTTGACCTCGACCTTCTTGTCGCTGACAACGGTCTTCTCGATATAGGGGTTATCGGAAGCGATGTTGGATGCGGTGGTCGAGCCGCCGGCTGCGAGGGTCTTGTTCGTGTCGACCTCGACGAAGCCGGTATTGTCGGCGGGGAAGCTGCCGTCCGCACTGGAGCGGACGGAGAAGATCATTTCGCCCATCCACTGATGCTGCACACCGTTCTGGGGACTGGTGTCGTTCGGAAGGACGAAGTTGATTTCCTGATTCCTGCGGTTACGGGGGTTATTCACGATGTTGAGCGTCGAAATCTGTCCGAGATCACCGACAGAAATCTTCAGACTGTCATTTGCAATTTCGTTCGTTGCAGCCTTCGCCGTCACGCCGAGGCCCGGCAGGATGCCGGAGAACAGGGACGCGACCATGACGATGGTCAGCACGATCGAGATCACACGTCTGGGCAGGTGGTTCACTCTTTGCATGAAATGTTCTCTCCTTTCAGATTCTATAGTCCTTTCGAGTTCCGTCGAAAATGCTAAACGTTTAACATTTGCGGTGAAAAAATATCGCCCAACAGGGCAGCTGGTATCCTGCGTGGATTCCGATCCAGGAATGACCCGTTCCAGCTTGTAACAGCTTTGTCAGCGCACGCTTTCCCTCCTTCCGCAGGCATTTTTGTACGATATTACCATACAAACCGCCTGATAAAGCCGAGCTGCTGGACAAACGGTGTGCGAAGCCTTGGCGCGGGCATTCCTTGCCCTGCACGCAATGACGAGAGAGCCTCGTTGCTGATGACATCTAGCAGGATAGTTCGCCGCAGTCGGAAAACACTTCCAACTGCTAAACGTTTAACAAACTATGTTTGAACTATACCACGTTTGAATCCGCTTGTAAATCCGCAAAAAAATTTTTGGAGCTTTCCATAAAATCGTACCGATTGATTTGTGCGAATTGCTGAATCAGCTTGCTGCAGAAGTCATATTTCTCCTTCCACCTTCACAAAAATCGGCCCGGTCTGCAGCAGAATTCCGCAGTCCGGGCCGATATGGATATCTTATAACATGACTACAAATTCAGGCCGTTTCGTGTTCCGTAACAGGCATTTCATGCTCCGCATCCGCACAGCGGCGCACGCAGGCGGCATACGTCAGCGGGAAAGTGCCCTGCAGCACATGGTGCTGCACGACCTTCCAGCCGTGTCTGCGCAGATACTGCAGAAACTCCGCAGGCGACCACTTCCAGCGCAGCGGGAACCCGGCACGGCGCATCAGCCAAAGGCGCAGCCTTGCAAGCCTGCCCTCCCCCGCATGCGTAAACGTCGGCACGATGAGCAGGCCGCCCGGTGCGAGCACGCGCGCAGCCTCGTCGAGTGCCTTGTCTGGCTCCGGCAGCAGGTGGAGCACATTGGCAGCGATGACGACCTCGAAGCTGCCGTCGGCATAGGGCAGATAGCGCATGTCCTGAACAGAAAAGTGCAGCTTGCGGGAGCGGGAATGGCTTCGTGCCACGTCGATCATCCCGGCAGAGGCGTCCGTCGCCTCGATGGAGGCCGCCTCGTGCACGATCCCGTGCGCGATCACACCCGTCCCTGTTGCCAGCTCCAGCACGGTGCGGTCACGGACGGCCGGACGGATCCACTCGAGCATCTGCGCATAGGCCTCCTGATCCGCGCGCACGAAGTGCGAATACCGCCGCGCATAGCGGTCCCAGAAGCTTTGTTTCTCCATGCGTTTTCCCTCTTTCGGTTAGTTATTTCTAACCAGAGTTTACTCCGCAGCGGGCAAAATGTCAAGCCCCATCTTGTGTTTTGTGGGAAAACAGTTCTGGCGCAGCACCGCGCCTTCCTGCGGGGAGCGGACAGCCGGGCCCGGCGTTGCACTTGCGATACGAACGGGACGGCGTTAAAATGGTGTCGGCTCCCGAATTGTCATTGCGAGGGCGCTTTGCGCCCGTGGCAATCTCGGGAAGGCACTGCCGACTCGTACCGGCTGCCGTTAAAACGGAACCGGTCCCGACGGGGCTTGTAGGTTTGGTGGCACTTCGCCGACCGCACCAGCCATTGTAGGGGAGCGGCATGCCGCTCCCGGCGCTGCACGAACGATTCGTACGGGCTATCGCCAAAACGGCACCGGCCCCCCCGAATTGTCATTGCGAGGAGGCGCAGCCGACGTGGCAATCTCGGGAAGGCAGTCACGGTTTCGCCGATAGCTTTCCCACGATCCAACATGGTACTGCGAGATTCCCACGTCGCTTCGCTCCTCTGAATGACAAACTTGGGGCATTGCGCCAATGAACTTATGCCTCAAATAATGCCAGCCTGCAAGGCGGTCACTGACCGCCGCTACAGACGCAATTGTTTTAATGCTGCTCAGTACGGGTCGGCCGTGCGG
>OLND01002526.1_pt1 | contig 16230 bp, 3 predicted proteins | sample 1672031 | NCBI WGS metagenome assembly OLND01 (sample SAMEA3136638, study PRJEB25190) | human gut metagenome | biome: human gut; feature: human-associated habitat; material: faeces | place: Austria | collected 2013
CACCCTTGCCTCCCCTCGAAAAAGGGGAGGTGGCTTGACGGCAAGGCACAAGCCTAAATTTTACAGCGTTTTTATGCGATATATCCGACTTTTATAATTACTAAGTCGGTCTGCCGTCAAGACGGTGGGGATTGAAGTTGATAGAACTTCTATCCCTAAAACTTCTAAGCGTTCATAATCACAACTCGCCCCACACCAACCCTTCCAAAACCTCGCCCTTTTTAGTAAGCCATAACTAACCTAATTTTTACAAAAAAATTTTCAAAAACCTCTTGACAAATGCCGAAGTATCGGTTATAATAAAACTAACAAATCAGTAAACATTACTGATTTCACCAAAAACAATAAGAAAATTATGATTTTATCACTATGAAAGGATAGGTAATTTACTATGAAAAAGTGGGTATGTCCGGTATGCGGTTACGTTCATGAGGGAGATACACCTCCCGAGTTCTGCCCCCAGTGCAAGGTTCCCGGCAGCAAGTTCATAGAGCTTAAGGAAAGCGAAAAGCTTGTATTTGCAGACGAGCACAAGGTAGGCATTGCAAAGGCAGTTGAAGATGAAGAGATCATCGCAGGTTTAAAGGCAAACTTTGAGGGCGAGTGCACAGAGGTAGGTATGTATCTCGCTATGGCAAGAGCCGCTCACAGAGAAGGTTACCCCGAGGTAGGCCTTTACTACGAAAAGGCAGCTTGGGAAGAGGCTGAACACGCTGCAAAGTTTGCAGAGCTTTTAGGCGATGTTGTAAGTGCATCGACTAAGGAAAACCTCGAAAAGAGAGTTTCCGCAGAGCACGGCGCTACACAGGGCAAGCTTGACCTCGCTAAGAGAGCAAAGCAGTTGAATCTTGATGCTATCCACGACACAGTTCACGAGATGGCTAAGGACGAAGCAAGACACGGCAAGGCTTTCGAGGGTCTGCTGCACAGATACTTCAAGTAAGCGGCGGCTGTAAGCCGCTCCGGATTCGCCTTTTTCAAAATTCTGCTTACCGCAGGACAGCAAAACGGCGTATCATAAAAAGCAATAAACAAACCAAGCCGTAAGCACTCTTGCTTACGGCTCAGTTTGTTCTTATAGTAAAAACGCATCTGATACACAAAAAAGAACACCGGTCGCCCGGTGTTCTCTTTTTTTACTGTCAGCTTATTTGGCTGTCTTCACATTTGCATAAGTATAAGTGCTTGTATTTGCACCCTTATAAGACGCAATCCTTACCTTATACACGCTTCCGGCCCTGAGTCCGCCAATAGTGACAGTAGCATTCGTACTGCCCTTTAACGTCTTTTTGACCCACTTGCCGCCTTTGTAAATTTCAACCTTATATCCGTCTGCACTGGCGTTTTTACCCCACTTAACGGTTATCGAGTTGCTTTTTGCCGATACAACCTTGATATTGGTTACCGGTGAAAGCACTGCAGTAACCGTAGTATAGCTGTAATCGCCGTACAGATTGTCCTTATACGCTCTCACCCTTACTTTACATGTGCTGTAAGGTGTAAGTCCGCCAAGCACAGCCATTGCTGTCTTATTATCGGTTATGGTCTTTTCGAGCCACCTACCGCCGATATAATATCCTACGTTATATCCGTCAGCGTTTGCATCCGCATTCCATATAACTACCGCCTTTGAGTCAACTGCGCTCTTTACCTTAAGACCGCTGACCTTTGTCGGAGCGGTAGTGATATAAATATCGTCGAATGCACTCTCAAGCTCACCCTTATAAGCCTTTATTCTGACCTTGTAGGTTTTGTAGCCCTTAAGCGAGCCTATTGTAACGGTAGTTTTGTTATTGCCGGTCAGCGTCTTTTCATTCCACTTACCGTCTGCATAGTACTGAACGGTATAACCGTCCGCACTTTCGTTCTTATCCCATTTAAGCGTAAACGAAGAAGATGTGACTGTCTGCGTAATACCCGTAACTTTTGACGGGAGCGTATCGATATAGCCGTATGTATACGAGCTGTAAAGGTCGCCCTTATATGCGCTTACCCTTACTTTATATCGTGTTCCTGCACAAAGTCCGTCTATAACCGCCGATATATTATTGTTGCCGGTAACAGTCTTTACGGACCACTGATTATTAATGTACCACTCTACCTTGTAGCCGTCCGCTCTGGCGTTTCTGCTCCAGCTTATTCTTACCGTTTCATCGGTAGCCTTCACCGTATTTATATTCCATACGGGAGAAGGAACAGTATCAACATAGAAACATCTGAACTTGCCGGTGAATCTTCCTGCATAAGCCGCTATCCTTACCTTATATTTAAGGCCTGCAGAAAGACCGCTCAGCTTTGCCGCTACTCTGTCGCCGTCCGTGCTGAAGCCGATCTGCTTCCACTGATTGCCGACATAGCATTCGACATAATATCCGTCAACACCGCTTATATTCTTCCAGCTTATATCGACTTCATTGTATGTTGTCTTTTCAACCGCTATTTCTTCCACGTTGGGAATAGGCTTTACGGGAACACGGTTTCCGATATATGAATCCTTACATCTTGTGCATTCAAATACGCTGTAGCCTTCGTTGCGATAGTCAGGCTCAACTACTTTGATTACAACATAGTCGTGACCGAGAGGTTCGCCATACTCCGCACCGCATATTTCACACTTTGCCTTTTTGGTGCAGGTAGCCTCTCCTCCGGAATGCTCACATTCGGTTATCGTAGCCGTTACAACGTCCGACTTCATCGAAACTCCCGCCGTTGTAGCATTGCTGTAGGTAAGACGGCAGTAGTACCTGCCCGTTGTGAGATTTTCGAGCGACAGCTTTCTGTCTGTAGCGCCCTCTATCTCTGTTTCGTTGCCGTTTTCATCAATGGCGATCCACTGATAAGCAACTTTTGCGTCGACCTCGCCTGAATACCACGGCACTGCACTTATTTGAAGTGACGGTATGTCGCCTGGATAATAGCCGTTGGTGTAATATACAGTATCAATCGGCTTGATTATCTGCATCGGACACACCCGTACCGTAAGGCCGCTTGTCGATGACGCCGTTGCCTTATTAAGACTGTATATATCTATCCACTCTTTTGTTCCTCTGTCCTGTACCCAGAAGCCGTGATCGATATAATCGGCTATCACCTTATTGCCGACGTTAGTTATGATTTCGGCAAACCCACCTGACGAAATGGATACATTACCGCCGTTTATAGTAAGGCAATTTATATTGTTGGAGGCCATTGTAACATTTCCGCCGTTTATGGTCACATTGCTGCCTGTGGCAAGCCCCTCAAATGTGACATCACCGCCCTGCACTATGAATGCGTCTTGATTCTCAAACGCTGTCACCGCACAACGTCCCGTAACCGTCAGCTTTGCCTTGCCATTTATGATGATCGGACGTGAGAACGCTGTACGAACTGCGTACTTGAGCGTGAAGTTACCTTCGGTTATGACTAACTGACCGCCGTATCCGTTCTTGTTATAAAGCGGATATAAGGTACAGCCCTCGTTTTCGCTCTTCTGAGCGTCTTTCGCAGCCTCGTCAAGATCGTTATAATACCTGACATCGTCGCCCTTTGTTATCTTTGCATTGAACTTGCTCTCGCATATCTCGCAATATGTCGGCTCGGTAATATTACCTGCGGTTTCCTTGTCCGCTGTAGGATCGACCACCTGAGAATGATCACAATCAACAAGGTCTATACTTACAGTGTTCGACTTTATTTCATAGCCGTCATCGGTAATAACTACGAAGTATATCTTGGCAGCATCGCTGTCGCCTGCCTTATCAATTATTTCGTCTGCCGACAATTTAGCGTCCTTTACAAGTGCGCTTAAGCTGCTATAAATTATATCTCCGCTTACATAGGAGTTTATACCGTATCTCTTACTTACATACGAGTCGTTCAGGTTCGAGCCGTGAGCAAGAGCAAGGTTGAACTTCAGCGTGGGGTTTGCGTTGCTGTTGCGATACAGCTTGTTTATTTCTGTGCTAAGCGTTGCGCTCTTTATCGGCGCTTCTTCTACATTCACCGGTTTATTGTCGTTATTCACACTGCTATAAACGCTCTCTGCACGTTCTGCAATTGAAAGCCATGCACCGCCGTCCTTTTTATATGCATAACCGTCAGCCAGAACAGATTCAAGACTGCCGTTTGCTATCTCGATGTTGTAGAATTTACCGCCGCTGATTTTTGCTTTAGCGTTACCTATAATGGTCAGAGCGTCTATAACGCCGCCGCCTATTTCTGCGTCGCCGTCTATGTAAACCATCACCGATGTGAATTCACCGCCGTTGATGATTAACTTTGAGTTTGCGTAAGCTTTAATAGGCATCCGCATTTTGCCATCGCCGCCTACGGTAAACATACCGCCGTCGGATACTTCTACAGGTGCGTTGAAAGCAAAAGTGCCACCCAGTTTTTTACCGTTCAGTGCAAGCGTTACATTGCCGGTAATGGTAACGCCCTGTGTAAGTTCGCTGTTTGTAATATCCTTATACAGCGTTACAGTAGCCGTACCTGCCTCGTTAGCCTTGTCAAAAGCGTCATAAATATCGCTGAACAGATCTGTCATTTCGCCGCCGTCAGCCGTATAGCTTACAGTTGCGGCGATTTCCTCATTGCAGTAAGGACAAAGGTTTCCGTCAAGCGCATAACTGTCGTTTTCGTCCTTATGGTCGCACTTTATAACATTAAGATAATTGGCTTTGGTCATGCTCTGAATTTCAGCATATTTGAAACCTGAACCGACAATCGCATTTAAGCCTATAACTCTGCTTCCGCTCGCAATTGCCCTGCCTAAAGTATAATTGCTTTCATTTTTGCAAGTGAAGTTGTTGAACGCGCCGCTTACGATAGATATATTACCGGACCCATTGCCTTCCATGCTTAAAGAATCGGCTTTAACACTATTGATGACCGTGTCTCCGCCGTTTATCGTTATTGCGCCGACATTAGCACCATCGACAGTAACCTTTCCGGAATTTACAACTAAAGAATTCAACGTGGCTTTGCTGTCAATTAAAACATTGGCATTCTCGCCCGATACCGTTACACAGGTAAATGAACTTGAGGCTTCTTGCGATGCCGTAAACGTTATATCTCCGCCCTTGACATCAAATGCAAATGGTTCGCTGCCGTCATTTTTATTTAAATCAACGGTAAATCTACCCTTGCTTATGTCAAATATTTCACCAAATTTAAGCCAACTGTAGTTTAACAGCTTTAATGTACAGCCTTCGCTTTCCTCGGCAGCGCCGATAGCGTCATTCCAGTTTTCGTAATACGATAACGTGCCGTCAGACAGCTCTACCGAAGCCGGTAGTGCTCTGTTGCATATACCGCACACACAACCGTTATCGTCACATTTTACGCTTTCGCCGGGGTGCCGGCAGGTAGCTACTGTAAGCGTTACCACATTCGACTTATAATCATATCCGTCATAGGTAAATATGCAGTAATATTGGATTTCTCCGTCTTCTGCCACCGCTTTATCAACTTGATCGCCAAGTAAATAACAGTAACCGTTTAATAATTCTGTTTTTTCGCTTATTACCGTTCCGTCAATTAAGCATCCGGTAATATAGAGTGTTTCATTTCCCGAATATGTCACATCGGCCGCGAAAGTTGAAGCCTTTTTACCGTTACGGTATATTATCGGTGACTCGTTCTCAGCGGAAATTGTTGCGCTCTTTATCGGCGCTTCCTTTACTTCTACATTAGCTATATCCTGCTTTTCACGCTCTGCAATAGTAGACCAGATGCCGGAATCGATAAAACTCCAATAGGCATAGCCGTCCGCAAGAAGCTGTCCTACGTTTCTGCCTTCGCCTGAAACCTGTAAGCTGTAGAATTGACCGCCTTTAATTACAGCGTTACCGCCGTCTTTAATTATGAAGTCAGAGAGAGTACCACCGTTGATTTCCGCATCGCTGCCGTTGCAAACGGCAACACGTTTTATTAAGCCACTGCCGTTAACGGTCAGCTTACCGCTCGTTACTTCTATGGAATACCATACATCAGTACCGGGTTGTGAGAGCCTTTTACCGTTAAGTTCAAGCGTAACATTGCCTGTAACAGCTATCGTATCTGTAATATCGTCCGTGATGTTCTTCTGCAGCGTTACAGTAGCCGTACCTATCTCATTAGCCTTGTCAAAAGCGTCATAAATATCGCTGAACAGATCCGTCTCTTCGCCGCCGTTTGCCGTATAGATTACAGTTGCAACGATTTCCTCATTGCAGTAAGGACAGGGATTTCCGTCAAGCACATAACTGCCGTTTTTGTCCTTATGGACGCACTTATCAACAAAAATTCTATAGGTACTGGTCATGGTCTGAATAGCTTCGTATGTGTAAACAGTAATGCCATTCATACTATCGGCCGAAACTACGCTTCCACTCGCAATTGCCCTACCTAAAGTATAATTGCTTCCATTTTCGCAAGTGAAACTGCCGAACATACCGCTTACGATAGAGACATTATATTCGCTTCCACCGGAGCGGTTGTCAAACATAGCTAAAGAATCAGCTGTAACATTTTTAATGACCGCTTCACCGCCGAAAGTTCTCAGTGCACCGATTCTTGCACCGTCTACATCAGTCTTTGCGCCTTCTATTGACAGTTCGCCGATATAACCATCGGTACTGTTTACTGTAAGCGTACCGCTTAATGTTCTTACTCTTCCCAGCTTGATTTTACCGTCAATTGTAACCTTAGCGTCAGCTCCGTTTACATTGATTGTGCTTCGCAGATTTTCTACATCGGCTTGTTTTACCGAAGAAGTGAAAGTCACGTCTCCGCCTTTGACATCGGAATTATAGTATACCTCTTTACCGTTAAAGTCAACAGTAAACTTGCCGCCCGTCACGGTAATGGACGTATTAGAAGTAGATACTCCTTCAGAAATCAGCTTTACAGTGCTGCCCTCGTTCTCCTGCGCCAGCTTTATGGCACTTTCTATATCCGCATAGCCTAACGGCTCACCGTCAGCCTTTATTACCTGAGCTCCTATCAATAAATCACATATACCGCAGAATACCCCTCCGTCGTTGTTTTTCTCGGTAAAGCTATCCTCCGGGTGCGAGCAGGTTGCAAGTGTAAGCTTAAGCACATTCGACTTATATTCGTATCCGTCACACTTCAGTACAGTGTAATATTCAACCTCACCGTCTTCCGTTATAATATCACCGATTTCATAACCGAATACCGTATACCAGTTATCAGAAAACTCAGAATCTTTACTGTGATTATTGCCGTTTACATAGTCCGAATAGGTTATCTGCTTTGAAGTGTCCGCCAATTCGTATGTAATATTGACGTCTAAATTTTTCGCTCCGTTACGGTATACAACAGGCGTTCCTCCGCCGTACCACGCAATACTTGCGCTCTTTATCGGCGCTTCTTCTACGGATAACGCTCCTTTAGAACCGCCCGAATAGCTATCTTTTTCACGCTCATCAATCGAAAGCCAAGTGCCGTCAGCATTTTTATACGCATAACCGTCTGCCAGTACAGATTCGATTGCCTTGCCGTTGTACATAAACAAATACTTGAATTTACCGCCGCTGACCTCTGCTTTACCCGTACCATAAACGGATAAGCAGTCTATTATACCATCCAGGATTACCACTTCACTGTCTGAAAGGGCATACACATCGTTGTATTCGCCGTTTGTAATGGTTAATTTCGAGTCCGGCTTAGCTTCAATTGTGCTCCATACTTTACCGTTTCCATTCACGGTAAGCGTGCTGCCACAAATATATATTTTTTTTGCTTTATCCGTAGCACCCAATGTTTTGGTGTTAAGTTCAAGTGCTAAATTGCCCGTAACATTTATTTCATGTGCAATTTCACTGTCTGCAATATCCCTGCACAGCGTTATAGTAGCCGTACCTATCTCATTAGCCTTGTCAAAAGCGTCGCATATATCGCTGAACAGCTCTGTCTTTTCGCCGCCGTCGGTATAGCTTACGCTTGCGGCAAACTCAGAGTTACAGTATTTGCATATACCGCTGTCATTAAAGGCATAACTGCCGTCCTCATTCTTATGCTCGCACTTGGTAAACAGATAATAGCTTACAGTTTGGTTTTCGGAGTCAAAATTATTTCTTTCGGCTATATCGCTGTATAATAAAGCCTTTGCTGTTTTCTCAGCAGTCGGATCTGTCGGATTGTCGTAACTTATCACACGCACACCGCTTGCGATTACGTCCTTTAATTTAAACTGTCCGAGATTGATATTGCTGTAAGTACCTCCGCCTATAGTAAGCTTTGCGCCAGTTGCGTCTTCGCTTACAAATAAATTATCAGCACCCGCATGATTGTCAACATTGACGCCTTCGCTGACAGTTACGGTACCGCCTGATATAGCAATACTATCAAATCCGGCGCTTGAGCCCTCAGGTAATGTAAGAGATCCGCTCTTCACATTAACCTTGCACCTGATGAACATATAACCTTCAGCAATAACATCTGCACCGTCAATAGTTATTGTCTGGTTGTAATCATAGATAGTACCATAATTACTTGTGGTAATAGTAAACTGACCGTTTGACAGCGTAACCCTACTATTGATCTTACCGCTTGTTACAAGAGTGAAAACACAGCCCTTGTTTTCAGCCTTATCGGCATATAATAAGCCTTCCTCAATGCTGTCAAAATATTCGTCAGTAGTACCGTCGGCTGATGTCACCTTTGCATAAAGCACAGCACCGCACGCACACTTTGTATTTGTTTCGGTGTATGTATGAGTATGCTTTACAACCGTGACATTTGTAAGTCTTCCGCCGATTGTCTTCGCACTGCCGTCAACTATACTTTCGGGGAGATGTGTGACACTGTTTAAGGTCGCAAATGCATAACCCTTTGCAAGCAGAGTGTTTACAGGTGTGCTGTTGCTTTCCTCGCCGCAGATGGTGTTGTACCTTCCGCCGTATAAAGCTACACCGCTTGCGCTTAAAATGTAAACATTATCAAATATGCCGCCGTATATTTCGACACGCTTAGCACTGATAATGGTTATAGCTAGTACATCTGCGGCTGAACTGCCGCCGTCTGCAGTACCGTTTATAAGCGTACCGCCGTTTACACTAAAAGGTGCGTCTATGCATCCGTTGTAGGTGCTTTTCCTGCTGTCCTTAAGGTACAGCACACCACCGTTATTTACACTTATATCCGCCTCTCCGCCGAGTGAATATCCGTTCACATCGACAGTAACTGTTGTATTGCCGATTTCTGCGTTCTGTGTTATCTCGCAGTGCTTATACAATGTCAGCGTACAACCGTTGTTTTCCGCCGATAATGCCGCAGTAAAAGCGTTGTCTATATTATCAAAATACTTCGCTGTTCCCACGCCCGAAACGCCCGCAGTAAGCTGATATTCGCAGGTAAGGCATACACCTGTTTTGCTGTCAACATCCGTATGACCGCACCGCTTACCGCAAATCGTACACTTGCCCGTTGTGCTGTCGTAACTGTGATCTTCATGTGATGCTACAAAAACAGTTGCAAGACCGTCTTTCAACAGTGTTTTTGAGCCGTCTATCGGCTCAGCATTGGGATACTTCATAAACATACGGTTCTCAGCCAACAAAGTCAGTATTTCTGCGTTTGCTCTGTCCCCGCCGCCGTTATAGCATATTTTTCTGAAAGATCCGCCGTGAAGAATTACGTTACTGCTTGCATCGTTTATATTGAGTGTTATGCCGATTGAACAATAGCAGTCAAATGTACCTGCACCTACCGACACAGTTCCCATAGCGCCGCAGTTTTCGTCAAATGTCAGCTTACCGCCGTTCGCTACATCGAAATCGCCATAAAAACTATTACTTTTTCCCGATCCCGTAACGGTTATATCTCCCGAAACAGTTAACGTACCTACATTGGCTTTCTCAGCGATCCACAGCGTGAACTTACCGCTGAGTGTTGTATAGCTGCCTGTATAATTCTTGTATACTTTTAATGTACAGCCGGTGTTTACTTCACTGTCAGCCGTTTCAAAAGCCGCTTCCATCTCAGTTTCCTTATAAACGGAAGCTACAGCCCCGTCCTTTACGATAACAGCCGCATACTGATATTCACACTCTGTACACTTGCCCGTTTTGCTGTCAACATCGCTGTGGGGGCATACATATCCGCAGTCGCACTTGCCGTCAACATAGGTATGGCTGTGGTCTTTGATTGTCAGCGTTTCACTGCTTGATATTTCCTTAACATTTGCATTGAAAAGAGTTCCGTCAGTCTTGAAGAAAGCCTTACCCTCGCCGAGCATATCATATAATGTCTTGCTGTCCCTTGCGTAAAGTCCGGCAGTATATGCACCGTCTTTCAGTATAACCGTACTCGAATCATATACATAGATCGAAGTGTCTAAAACTACATCGCCGTCTATTATAAGCGTACCGCCGGCGTATGAAGCGTCGTTTGTCGGATATACATTACAACCGAGCATAACCGGATTGCCGCTGTTTTTGATTGTAAGCTTTCCGTTTTTGCAAGGAGTAATACTCCGGATATTTAATCTGCGTCCGTTTACGTCAATTGTAAGTTCTCCGTATAAGTCATACTGAGCTTTTGAATTATCATAATCCTTAAACAGCTTTATCGTACCGCTTCCGTTGTATTCATTCAGTAAAGAGTCAAGCTCATCGGTATCTACATACTTTGAGATTCCGTTTGCATCTGTATAGATTGCGACAGACACAACCGCACCGCAAACAGAGCAGATGCCGTTGTCCGTGTTTATATCGCCGCCATGCTCGCAGGGCTTTCCGCACTCCTCGCACTTGCCTGTTCCATCGCTGTATTTGTGGTCAGCGTCAGTATGCTCTACAACAGTAAGCGCAACGGAATAACCCATACTTCCATATTCTTTATAAAGATCAAGATAATTGCCGTTATCTTCACGTCGCAGTGCCTGCCGGGTAACATCAAGAAGATTGCCTAATTTCAGAACTCCGGAATTGTTTTGGCGATGATATGTCAGCCCACCTAACTTCATTCCCGTAGCGAGCTTTACAGATGTCGTTGTAGTTCCGTCATCATTCACGGATGCTATCACAGTCAACTGCTCTGTAGTTACTTTTGCGCCATCGTTTACAGCAAGCCGTGCACTGTCCTCAACAAAAATTGTATTAAATTCTACATTTGCTTCGCTGTCAATTATGAATGATCCGCCGCCTTTGCGAACATACACCTGCGTAACATAACTGCCCGCTGTGCCGGTTAATGTAAGCGTGACGTCTTTGTTGACCCCAAGCTTGATATTGTTCAGCTTGTGACCGTTAAGGTCGATCATAACATTGTGTTTTACATCTATAGTATCTAAAGTTGCAGTTGCCGATGCATCGCCGATATCCTGATAGATCTTTACATAGTTTCCGGTATCGGCAGTAATGCTGTTAAGGCAGTCTGCGAGCGTGTCATAGCCTGTCGGCGCATTGCCGTCTGTGCTGATCGTAGCAACAAACTGACGCTCACACTCGTTACACTTACCCGTGTTAATGTCAATATTGCTGTGATCACATAACGCTCCGCAGTTTGTGCATTTACCGTCGGAATAACCGTTTTCATGTGCACATACTTTATATGTAAATGTAAATTTTTCTGTAACAGTTTCTGTGCTGTCACCGTCTGAATAGGTTATATCGCAATACAGAACATAATTTCCGGCAGGAATATTATCCGCAAGCTTGAATTCGCCGTTGCTTCCGGATACTGCCGCACCGAGCTCATCTGCACTGTATGCACTGTTCGTACTGTACCAGTTATAGCTTATGCTTTCACTGTCAACCGTATAGGTGCTTACAAGCTTGTAATTGTCCTTCTCTTCCTGCGAAGTGTTTGTATAGAAAACCGTTCTGTTTGTGTTGTCACCCTGTGTAACCTTGTTGAAACGGTTTGCATTCGACTTTACCTGAACGGTATTGGATACAATATCTCCGCACTTTATTGTAAGAGTATTATCAGTGTCGTATGTAACCGAAAACTCGGTATCGCAGACCATGCACACCCAGCCGTAATCGGTCTTGATTATGCTTGCTGATAAATCGGGTTCATCGCCGCCGAAACAGCCTCTTGCGTCTGCAAACTCTTCATCGCTCATATTCTTCAGAGTAATATCAAAGTAAACCGTACCCTTGAGCTTGGTATCAGTCATGCCTTCAATTATTTCATACTCTTCCGTCTTGAATATTCCTGTCTGCTTTCCGAGTATTATACGGGGAGAAGTATCAGGCTTTATAACTACAGTCTTAGCGTCTGCTCCGTCAATCTCATAATAGCCGCCGTTAAGCTTGACCTCGCCTGTTACAGCGCTTTCTGAAGCCTTGGACTCGGTCGAACCCTTTACTACAAATTCGTCCTCGTCTATTGTCGGTACAGTTTGACCGATAGCGTATGAACCGCCCGTAGTATATACCGAGCCTGTACCGCTCATTATAAGGTTTACTTTGTAAATGCCATACTTAGCACCATAAGCAGTGACCTTACCGCCGCTTATTTCGGCATCCATTCCGTCGCCGTTGTTTCCGCTGTAGTATATTCCGACTCTTGCTTTGTTACTTTCAGGCACAGTAATACTGCCGTTTTCGCTGACGGAAATTTTGTCACCGAAATTACTGGTAAGCAATATTGCACTGTTTAACGTAGATTCATTAGCACAACCTACTGCAGTAAGACTGCCGTTGCCGTCAACAGTAATGCCGCCGCTGACATTGACAGCCACACCCTCAAAAGATGCAGTTGTCGCATTTGCGTTCAGCACACCGTCATTATGTATTTCAAGCGAATTTGTCTTTACAGTACCTGTTGCGTTTACTGTACCGCCGTTCAGGATTATTGATCCGCCGAGAGAGCGTGCCATACTGTCTGTAGAGCGGTTCTCTGCATTCAGCACACCGTCGCCGCTGATCGTCATTGTGCCGTCACAATTGACCTCTTTATTATTTACGGCACTGAGAACGTATGTATCGCTTTCGAGGGTATCGGTCTGTACGATAGTGTTTTCACCGTTCAGCACTATTTTCGTACCGTCGGGGACTGTTACGACGCTCATCATATTCTCTTCTGTTGTCGCCTGAATGTTCACTCCGTTAAGCGTCAGCGTCTTTGTGTCATATACCCAGCTCCAGCCGTCACCGTTTTCGTCCGCCGTCTTTTCTCTGAAATCAAGCGGTGTCGTGATGACATTGCTCTCGCCGTCATGCGTATGTGCCTCGCCCTCAGCAAATGCCGATAACGGTACAGCCGTCAGCGTCATTGCCGCAGACAGCACCGCACTTATGAGCCATACAAATTTTTTCTTCATGTTTTTCCTCCTGTAGATTTACCCGTGCTTATGCCATGCACCTGCACTTATGCAGTGCCTCCTTCAGCTTTTCAAGCGGTATCGGCTTCTTGTGGAAATAGGTACAGCCAAGCCTGTATGACTGTGCCCCGAATCCCTCATCGTCCGACAGCCATATTACAGGCGTATCCCTGTCGGCATTCTTTGCCGCAATAACGCCCTCCATACCGTCCGCTCCGTCGGCAAGCACGATTATAAGGTCAGCCGTCTTACACTCCTTCGCAAAGCTCTCATACCTCTGACATACCCTGTAGGCAATTCTTCGATACGCCGCCGTTGCGATCTGTGTTATTTTTGCTTTCAGTATCTCCGCCTCGTTTGCGGTATCGTAAACGCAGATGAGCATACTTCTACCCCTTATAATTTTATAATTATATCATAACTCATTCGCTTTTCATTTTCAACTTTTTGGCACGAACGGTTGTTATAACGGCACGAACGGTCATAAATGCGGCACATAATACAAAAAACCGGCGCCCTACAGACACCGGTCAAGTGAAATATATTGCCAAGCACTATCCCTTCGCCCTGCACCACATTCTTGGCTCCCTTGAGTAAAGGGAGCTGGATTGCGACAAGGCTACTTCTTATCATAAATTGCCTTGCTCAGCGATTCAAGTATATTTAATATCCTCTCAACCTTATCTGTCGCAAGACTGAGGGATTGCCACACCCCTCGCCCCACCCCAACCCTCCCAATCCCGCACTATCCCTTGCTCCGCACCATATCCTTGCCTCCCTTGTCAAAGGTGAGCTTCTGTTGCTGAGCTTCGCTCAGCCAACTATTGAGGATTCTTCGCACCAACACCGCCGAAAACACTTTGCGTACTGACAAGGCGTTAATAATTTCGTGAGTGTATCTGTGCAACTGCACTGACATTTACCTTTCAAAAAAACGCCACTAACCTGAGATATATGTACTAATATGCTGACGTGTAGCATTAAGCGTCCCTGCATTAACAGGATATACAATGTTCCGGTGGTTATTCGAGTTTATCCAACACCCCGACGGGGTGGGGGTGTGAGTAAGGAAAGAGGGATGCCAAGCTGAGCATTGCTTTAGCAATGCTCCCGCTCCTCACGTCGCTCAAGAGGAATAACTGATTTGGGAGAGAACCTAAGAGTATAGGGCTGAGTCTTGCTTACGCAAGCACTCGGACGTTTCGCTTTGCTTCACTGGGCTGTCAAGTCCAGCGGAGCTTTAGCGGAGTGCACGAGCCTTGCGTAAGCGAGGCTCAGACTTGCACCTAGTCTCTTTGGTTCTTTCCCTCGTCAATATTGACAAGTGTATTGATTCGAATAGCGAACCCGAGAAGTGCTATCCCAAGAAAAGCACTACCACACTTGCCATATGAACGCTCTGTTGGTTTCGCATCCTTGCGAAACTCTGGGCGTTCAACTTCGGGCATCCATGCCCGTCCCTTGTCAAAGGTGGAGTGCCGTCACCCCCGATAACATAACGGTTTACGCCATCTCAGACGTAAAAACCGGTTCATCATAAATCATCACGCTGTGAATGACATATTTTGCCTTTATTTTACACTTATTTACTGCTGCCGCTTTACTTGACAGAACAGCAGTTTTTGTATTATAATAAAGGTTGAAATTGAATTATACCGCCATATCGGGCGTATGAAAGGACAACTCGCAAAATGGAAGAGAAAAAATATGACTTTTCTGCCATAGAAAGTAAATGGCAGAAATACTGGGACGAGCATCAGACATTCAAGGCTGAAAACGGCAGTACCAAGCCGAAATTCTACGCTCTCGTAGAGTTCCCCTACCCCTCCGGCGCAGGTATGCATGTAGGTCATATCAAGGCTTATTCGGGCCTTGAGGTAGTCAGCCGCAAGAGAAGGCTTCAGGGCTACAACGTACTGTTCCCGATTGGCTTTGACGCTTACGGTCTGCCCACCGAGAACACCGCCATCAAGACCGGCGTTCATCCCCGGAAGGTCACCGATAACAACATAGTAAAATTTACCAGCCAGCTCAAGCGTGTCGGCTTCTCGTTCGACTGGTCAAGGGTCATCGACACCACCGAAGAGCGTTATTACAAGTGGACTCAGTGGATATTCCTCAAGATGTTCGAGCATGGCCTTGTATTCAGGGATAAGACGCTCGTAAACTACTGCCCGAGCTGTAAGGTCGTGCTTTCAAACGAGGACTCACAGGGCGGTCACTGTGACATCTGCCACAGCGAGATAGTGCAGAAGACCAAGGAAGTATGGTATCTGCGTATCACCGAATATGCCGACAAGCTGTTACAGGGACTTGAAACGGTCGACTATCTGCCTAACGTAAAGCTCCAGCAGGAGAACTGGATAGGCAAGTCTACAGGCGCTTTCGTAAACTTCTCTATCAAGGAAAACGGCGAGAAGCTCCGCATCTACACGACCCGTCCCGACACGCTCTACGGCGTAACATTTATGGTTATCGCTCCCGAGCATCCCATAATAGAAAAGTATAGGGATTCCATAAAGAACATTGCCGACCTTGACGCTTACAAGGCAGAGTGCAGCAAAAAGAGCGAGTTCGAAAGGACACAGCTTGTCAAGGACAAGACGGGCGTAAAGATAGACGGTCTTACCGGCGTAAACCCCGTTACCGGCAAGGAAATTCCGATATACATTTCCGACTATGTAATGATGGGATACGGCACGGGCGCTATAATGGCGGTTCCTGCTCACGATACCCGTGACTATGAATTTGCAAAGAAGTTCGGCATTGATATAATCGAGGTTATCAAGGGCGGCGACATCTCGAAGGAAGCTTACACGGGCGACGGCGAGATGGTGAATTCGGGCGAGCTGAACGGCATCACTAACAAGAAGGACGCTATCGAAAAGATGCTCGGCGTACTTGCAAAGCTCGGCTGCGGCGAAAAGGGCGTACAGTACAAGATGAAGGACTGGGCGTTCAACCGTCAG
>OLND01002539.1_pt1 | contig 16180 bp, 13 predicted proteins | sample 1672031 | NCBI WGS metagenome assembly OLND01 (sample SAMEA3136638, study PRJEB25190) | human gut metagenome | biome: human gut; feature: human-associated habitat; material: faeces | place: Austria | collected 2013
CGTGCGCGGCGTGTTCGGCGGGTCGGCCGTCGACACCGGCAAGGTGACCTACGAGTACGGCTTGAGCAACAAGGAGCTTTTGTTCACCGGCCTTTCGAACAACACGGCGTTCGTGCTCGTCATCTTGGGTATCCTGGGCGGGGCGGCCCAGTTCGCCAGCCAGATGGCGCCGGTTCTCACCGGCATGGTCGATCCCCTCGTCGGTCAGTTCATGCTTTTAAGCGGCCAGCTGTTCGGCGGCAACCTCGTGGCCGCCGGCGTGGCCTTGGTGCTGGTGGTCGCAGCCGTGATGTGGCTTCTGTCCATCGTGGGCAGCGCCATCTCGTTCGGCGGCTTCCGCGCCTGTCGGCGCGACAACCGCATAGAGGTGGAGCGCGGCCTGCTGCAGCACCAGTTCCAGGGCGTGAGCGTCGACCGCGTCCAGTCGGTCATCGTGAAGCAGAGCTTCATCCGCCGTTTGCTGGGATACTGCGAGCTCTCGCTCGGCAAGATCGATGCGGCGGCCGAAGGCTCCGACGAGCAGCAGAAGAGCCTGAGCCAGGGCCTGGTGGTGCATCCCTTCGTGAAGATGAGCCGCGTGCCCGAGATCCTCGCAGGGCTGGTGCCCGAGTTCGCCGGCGTGCCGGTAGAGAGCACGCCCGTGGCGCCCGTGGCCCTGCGCCGCGCGCTCATCCGTCGCGGCATCATCCAGGGAACGGGGCTGTGGCTCGCCGTCGTCATCGCCATCGGGCAGGTGTGCTCGAACGCATTCATCGTACCTGACGCCGATGGCCTCACGATCCTCTTCTATATCAACACCGGCGCCTTCATCGGCTATGCGCTGTGCCTCGTGCTGTTCGTGATGGACTTGGTGGGTGCCGTTCTGTGGTTCCGAGGCTCCGGGTTCGCGTACAACGAGCATTTCATGCAGGTGAGCAACGGCGGCTTCGCGCGTGAGACCGTGAGCTTCCCGCGCAAGAAGATCCAGTTCGGCTACACGAAGACGAACCCGTTCCAGCGCCGCACCCGCACGGCCACCGTGAGCGCCCGAACCGCGGCCGGCATCGGCGGCACCACGATTCGCCTGATCGACGTCTGTGAAGAAGATGCCCGCAGCTGGCTCGATTGGCTCAAGCCGCGGGGAAATGTGGTAGAGTGAGGCATTATGAGCGCACAGGTAACACCCGATGCATCGGACAGCCGAAGTAGCACTTCCCCTTTGCCGGAGCCTCCGGATGAAACCCCCGCGGGTTGCGAGCCCGCCGCGGCCACGGCGCCCACCGTGGCCCATTCCTCGGTAAGCGCGTTGGGCGAGGGCCACGTCGTTCGCGAGTACACCGTGGGGGAGGAGATAGCCAACTCCATCTCGCATGGCATAGGCATCGTGCTCGCCCTGGCGGCGTTGCCGTTCCTGGCCGTGCGCGCAGCCGCCCATCCCGAGAGCACCTATCTTGTGGCCGCGCTCGTGTACGCCTACTCCATGCTGCTCGAGTACACCATGTCCACGCTGTACCACGCCATCGCCGTCGACAAGGCGAAAAAGATATTCAAGGTGCTCGACCATAGCTGCATCTACCTGTTCATCGCCGGTTCCTACACGCCGTTCTGCCTCATCTCGCTCGCCGATTCGGGCGGCATGTGGCTGTGCGCGTTCGTGTGGGCCGTGGCGCTGGCGGGCGTGGCCAGCGAGACGTTCTGGGTGTTCCGCCCGCGCTGGATATCCGCCGTGCTCTACCTGCTCATGGGGTGGTGCGTCGTCTGGTTCCTGCCGCCGCTCGTCGCAGCGCTGTGGGGGCCGGGCCTGTGGCTGCTCGTGGGCGGCGGCGTGTGCTACACGATAGGCTGCATCTTCTACGTGCTGAAGAAGGTTCCCTATATGCATTCCATCTTCCACCTGTGGGTGCTGGCCGGAACGGTCTGCCAGTTCTTGGCCATCGCCTTCTATATTATGTAAGCGGCGCGTGCACGAGCGCGCGGGCATGACAGCCCCACGGTTGCCGGGGTGGAAGCGGCTCCGTACCCCTTCCCATCCTCCGGCGAGGCGCGAAAGCGCGAACGCGGGCCGCAGAGGCGGCTTCGCATGCATCCGCATCGCTTAGAAGGAGTGAGTTTCGCTTTCATGGACATAGGGATAAGCATCGTCGTCACGTTTTTGCTCGTTCTGGTTAACGGCTACTTCTCCATGTCGGAGATGGCCCTGGTCAACGCCAAGCACGTGCTGCTGCAGAAAGAGGCCGACGAGGGCGACAAGAAGGCCCAGCGCGCGTTGGGACTGGCAAGCGACTCGGGGCAGTTCCTGGCCACCATCCAGGTGGCCATCACGCTCGTGGGCTTCTTCGCGTCCGCTGCGGCGGCCACGAACCTGTCAGATCCGCTGGCCCAGTGGCTGTCCGGCTTCGGCGTTGGCTGGCTCTCGGTCATCGCACCCGGCTTGGCCCCCGTGCTCATCACACTCATCGTGTCGTACCTGAGCATCGTGGTGGGCGAGCTCGTGCCGAAGCGCATGGCGCTGGCCGATGCCGAGCGCGTGAGCAAGACGGTGGCCGGCCCCCTGATGGTGTTCCAGAAGGTGGCGCGCCCGCTCGTGGCGCTGACCTCGGCCTCGGCCAACGGCCTGTCGCGCCTGCTGCGCATCAAGAACGCCGACGAGCGCCAGAGCGTGTCCGAGGAAGAGATCAAGTACATGGTCACGGACAATGACGAGCTGCTGCCCGCAGAGAAGCGCATGATCCACGATATCCTGGACTTAGGGGACATGACCGTGCACGAGATCATGCAGCCGCGCGTGGACATGATCCTTGTGGAGGACACGGAAACCGTGCGTCAGGCCGTCGACCGCATGCGCGGCACCGGCTACTCGCGCCTGCCCGTGTTCCACGAGGACATCGACCGTATCGTCGGCATCGTGCACTACAAGGACCTGCTCGCGCCCCTCATGGACGGCAAGGAGAACGAGCCGGTGGTGGCCTACGCCTACGAGGCCCTGTTCGTGCCCGAGACGAAAGACCTCTTCCCGCTTCTTTCCGAGATGCAAACGAATAGGCAACAGATGGCCATCGTGGTTGACGAGTACGGTGGCACCGATGGTTTAATTACGGTCGAGGACATTGTGGAGGAGATCGTCGGTGAGATCATCGACGAGTCGGACATCGAGAACAAGTTCATCACGCCGCTGTCGGACGGAACGTGGCTCGTGGACGGGCGCTTCCCCGTGGAGGATGCGCTGAAGCTTGGCTGGCCCGTTACGGAGTCGGATGACTACGAGACCATGGCCGGGTGGCTCATGGGCATGATCGACTTTGTTCCCCAGGTGGGCGACGAGTTCGAGTTCGGTGGGTACCGGTTCAAGATCCAGGCCATGCGGCGCAGGCGCATCTCGAACATCCGGGTGACGCGCGAGGTGGGTGCGGACGATGCGTCGGCCGTGCAGGCCGAGGAAGACGCGGGCCGCGGTCCTGCCGAAGCCGTTGCCGAAAAAGCCGAGCATCCTGCCTCCCACTGATAGTGCGGCGCCGAAGGTTCGACCAGGAGGCAGCGTGAACACCGAGAAGCGACTATACCGCTCGCGCAATGCGCTCGTCGGGGGCGTGTGCGCCGGCGTTGCCGAGTACTTCAGCTTCGATCCGCTGGTCGCCCGCATCCTCACGGTGGCGCTCACGCTGTCCACGGCGGGCCTGTTCGCCGTCGCATACGCGGCGCTGTGGGCCATCCTGCCCCTGGCTCCCAACGAGGCCGGCCCCGTGGAGGTCGAGCCCCATTCCGTGCACTCGGACACGTACGGCTCCGTGAATGTCGGCGCATCGCGGAACCGCGCCGACGACGCCGCTCGCGCCGCCTCCGAGGCGGCGGCTGCGCAGCAGCACCTCCCCTACGACGCCTATGCGGGCACGGGCCATGTGCCCCCCGAGCCGCCCACGGCCGAGGCTGCCGCGTGGGCGCACCGGGCGCAAAGCCAGGCACCCGGCTGGCAGGCGCCCGGTTGGCAGCCGCCCAGTTGGCAGTCACCCAACTGGCAGGCGCCGCCGAATGCAGGACGGGAACCGGTGGAAGGGGGATCGCCCCAGGTGCCGGGCGGCTACGCAGATCCGCTGCAGGCCGGGGCGCCGAGCAGCTGGCGCGCACCGGACGGTGCGGCCGTGCCGCCGCCCGTGACGATACAGCAGCCACGGCGGAACGGTGGGGTGAAGGCGGCCGTGTTCACCGGGTCGTTCCTGCTGTTCTTCGGCATAGCCGCGCTGTTGGCCGAGAACATCGACGGGGTGTCATGGTGGCAGTTTTGGCCGCTTGTCCTTGCCATCATCGGCATCGTGCAGATGGTGGTCCCGGGGGTCCCGGGGCGCCGCATGCTCCAATTCGTGGACGGTCTCATGCTCTTCAGCCTGGGTGCCACGCTGCTGCTCTTCAGCCTGGGCGTAGTGGGCTGGACATCCTTGCAGCTCATGTTTCTGAACCTATGGCCGCTGCTGCTCATGATGGTGGGGTTCTTCGTCATTGGCGGCGCACTGCATGCGCCGTGGTGGACCCTGCTGGCAGGGCTGTGCTTCGTGGCGTTCTGCGTCTTGGGGGTGCTGTGGTTCTCGGTGCCGGGGCCGAACGACCTCATCGTGCTCACGTTGCCCTACGGCCGCGAGTTCGCCTTCCCCTTCGAAGTGAGTATTGCGGTTGTTCGCTAGCGTTGGCGCTTGCCTCCGCGCTCCGTCAACCGTGGCTCTGTTCGAAAAACGAGCGCCTGCCGAGGATGCATAACCACCTGCGCATCTGCGGCTTTCCTGTTTGTCAAGCGAACAAAACGTGGAGGCCGTCTCCACACTTTTTTGCCTACGCGGGGTCCCATGGGCTAAAATACACCTCGACAAAACAGCATATCGCCCCTTCGGCAGCAACCACCCCTTACAACCTACTACGCTGTCACCGCTCCGGCGGCGTGGTCGTGCGCTGTTCATTGAAAGGTAATCGAGGTTTGACTGACAGACGATACAAGCAGCGGAAGTCGAGCATTGTCGCGAAGATCGCGGCAGTCGGGTGCGCGTCCATCGTGCTCGCCGGGTGCATCGGCTTCGGCATCGCCTCCGCTGGCGGCAGCGCGCAGGAAGTCGATGCGTTCGGCATCGACGCCATGAGCGCCCCCGTGTCCGAGGCGGATACCGCGACGTTCGCCGAGAGCGCGACCGATTCTTCCGCGCACGAGGCCACGGTGCTCGCCAGCACGGCGAAGCGCGACATCTCCAAGGGCATCGAGGCCATAGAGGCCGAGGAGGAAGCCGCCCGCATCGCCGCCGAGGAGGCCGCCCGTGCCGAGGAGGCTGCCCGCGTGGCCGCCGCCGAAGCCGCCAAGGCCGAACAGCAGGCGAGGGCCGCCCAGGACAGCGCCGCCTCCGCGCTGGCCAGCTTGCCCGATGTGGACTTCTCCGTGGGCAAGGAGGCCTTCATCTCCACGTGGTCCCAGCGCATCGACGCCTATCTTTCCGGCTCGCCGCTGGCGGGGCAGGGCGTGACGTTCGCCACGGCCGCCTGGGAATACGGCGTGGACCCGCGTTGGTCTCCCGCCATCTCCAACACCGAGAGCTCGAAGGGTGCCGTGTGCTTCAAGCCTTACAACGCCTGGGGCTGGGGCCAGTCGAGCTGGGGGAGCTGGGAAGAGGCCATCAACGCCCATGTGGCCGGACTTGCGAGCGCTTACGGATACTCAATCACGTACGGTGCGGCGATGAAGTACTGCCCGCCGAACTACGACCACTGGTTCAACGCGACGCTGGGCCAGATGCAGATGATCTAAACGTTTCGCCGGCCGCCGGGCCGGCGAAACTGTTTTCCGCCTCGGAACCCATGATGCCAGCCTGCCTGTAGCTGCTCTACGGGCGGGTTTCGCCGCTTTCCCGCGCGCGGGGCTTGCAGTATGCTAGGGCACGGCAGGAAATCGGCGCACGGGCGCTTGGTGAAAGGATCGGTATGAGCAACGTGATCGTCGTCGGCTGCGGCCGCGTGGGTTCGCAGTTGGCGAACATGCTGTCGGACAACGGCAACAACGTGTGCGTCATCGACAAGAACGCCGACGCGTTCGCGAACCTGGGGCGCAACTTCAACGGCTCCACGGTGCAGGGCCTCGGTTTCGACGAGGAGACGCTCGTGAAGGCCGGCGTGGAGGACTGCGACGTCATTGCGGCCGTCACGCAGTTCGACAACACGAACCTCATGGTGGCCGAGGTGGGCAGCCGCCTGTACGGCGTGCCCCATGTCATCGCCCGCCTGTACAACCCCGACCACGAGCGCGCCTACATGCAGCTGGGCATCGACCACGTGTGCGGCACGTCACTCGTTGCCGAGGACGTGTTCAGCAAGATCGTGTCGGGCCACGGCGCGCACATCGACACGTTCGGCGAGTTCGAGGTGCTGCGCTTCTCGCTCGACCTGAGCTGGCGCGACACCGACCATCCCACCATCCGCGTGTCCGAGATGGAGCGCGACCATGACATACGCATCATCGCGTTCGAGCGTGCCGACGGCTCCGCTTCGTCCATTCCCACGCGCGACTCGATCCTCTACCAGGGAGATTCCGTGCTCGCCTGCGTGCGCCACGAGCTGATCGGGGCGTTCTCTCGCTACATTCAGGACTAGGAGAATTCCATGTACATCGTTATCGCCGGCGGCGGCAAGATCGGGGAGTACCTGGCCAGCGTGCTGCTGGGAAGCGGCAACGACGTGGCCGTGATCGAGGAGAACCTGCAGACGGCCGACCATCTGTCCATCGTGCTGGAAGGACGCTACCTCGTTATCCACGGCGATGGGTGCGACTCGAAGTACCAGGAGGATGCCGGCATCCGCAAGGCCGACGTGTTCGTGGCCACCACGGGCCAGGACGACGACAACCTGGTGTCGTGCGAGATCGCCCAGCGCGTGTTCAACGTGCCGCGCTGTATCGCGCGCGTTAACAATCCGAAGAACCTGCGCATCTTCCGCGAGGTGGGCATCGAGAGCGTGTCGTCCACCACGCTTATCGCGAACCTTATCGAGGAGGAGACGCTCCTGGGCAGCGTGAGCGTGGCCTCGTCGCTCACGCACGGAAACGTGGTGCTCACCGAGATCACCGTGCCGCGCATGCGCTACCATTCCAACGAAGCCGGCATTTTGGCCGAAAGCGTGCCTATGCCGGAGAACAGCCTGATAGCCGCCGTGTCGCCCAAAGACGACGACAACGTGGAAGTGGTGGGCGAGGAAACCGTGCTCTACCCCGGCGACAAGGCCATCGTCGTAGCCGACACCGAAGTGCTGGACGAGGTGCGCTCCCTGTTCAAGGGGCTCTAGGCTCCGGCGACGCTAGGTTCCGGCGGCCTGCCGGCCGCCGGAACGCTGCCGACGCTGCGGCCGGCCCCGTTGGTTATCGGCGCAACCTGGGCGTGCTCCTCCTATCCCTCGCGCGCCGCGCGCAGCTCCTCGAGGGCCTCGGGCGGGGTGTGGGCGCAGGTGCCGTCGCCCAGCGCGACCACCTGCACGGAGTCGCCGGGCTTCACCTCGCCGTCCTCCAGCGCCACGAAGAACACGCCCTCGCGGGGGAAGATGCAGTCGCCGGCCAGGTGGTAGATGGCGCACTTCGTGTGGCACACCTTCCCGATCTGGGAGAGCTCCAGGAGCGCGCCGCCCACGCGCACGCGGGTGCCCAGCGGCAGCGCCAAGAGGTCGATACCCTCGGTGGTGACGTTCTCCGCGAAGTCGCCCTCGGCCACGTCGAGGCCCATGGCCTGCGCCTTCTCGATGGACTCCCATGCCAGAAGCGACACCTGCCGGTGCCAGTCGCCGGCATGCGCGTCGCCCGCCACGCCGCGGTTCGCCTCGATGGCGGCACCGCCCGCACACGGCGTCTTCCGGCCGCCCTTGCGCCGCGACGTGTTCACCGACCGCACGCGGCCCTCCCTGCATTCCTCCATCTCGCCCGCCCTTCTCTCGAATGCCTAGTATTTCTATAGGAAATATATACTACTTGATCGAGGATAAGCAAGTCAAGGGCGTCGCGCCCAAGGCTCGACACTTTCCGTGAAGTGCGCTGCCCGGGGGCTTGTTTGCGGTATGCTGGTTGCCATCAGGTACGACGTGGGAAAGGGACCGGCGTGATCAACCGTTACACGCGCCCGGCAATGGGCGCCATCTGGGAGCTGCAGAACAAGTTCGAGATCTGGAAGGAGATCGAGGTGCTGGCCTGCGAGGCGCAGGCCGAGCTGGGGAAGTCCGGCATCACGAAGGAGGAGGCCGCGTGGATCCGCGCGCATGCCGACTTCACCGTTGAGCGCATCGACGAGATCGAGAAGGTGACGAACCACGACGTCATCGCGTTCACCACGAACATGGCCGAGTACATCGACGCCGACGTGCCGGAGGGCCAAGAGCCGCCCAGCCGTTGGGTGCACTACGGCATGACCTCGTCCGACCTGGGCGACACGGCGCTGTCCTACCAGATCACGCAGGCGATCGACATCATCCTCGAAGACATCAAGCAGCTGGGCGAGACGTGCAAACGCCGCGCGTTCGAGTTCCAGGAGACGCTGTGCGTGGGCCGCACGCACGGCATCCATGCCGAGCCCATGACGTTCGGCATGAAGTTCGGCAGCTGGGCCTGGGCCCTCAAGCGCGCCCAGACGCGCATGGAGGAGGCCCGCAAGGTGGCCGCCACGGGAGCCATCAGCGGCGCCGTGGGCACGTACTCGAGCATCGACCCGTTCGTCGAACAGTTCGTATGCGAGCGCCTGGGGCTTGAGGCCGACCCGCTGTCTACCCAGGTGCTGGCGCGCGACCGCCACGCCCAGGTCATGGCCGGCCTCGCGGTGACGGCATCCACGCTGGAGTCCATCGCCATGCAGGTGCGCCTGCTGCAGCAGTCCGACGTCATCGAGGCCGAGGAGCCGTTCGCGAAGGGCCAGAAGGGGAGCAGTGCCATGCCGCACAAGCGCAACCCCATCACGGCCGAGCGCGTCTGCGGCCTGGCCCGCACCGTGAAGTCCAACGCGCAGGTGGCCTTCGACAACGTGGCGCTGTGGTACGAGCGCGACATCAGCCACTCCGGCGCCGAGCGCGTCGCGCTGGCCGACAGCTTCATCGCGCTCGACTACATGTTCGGCAAGATGCAGTGGATGCTCGACGGTCTGCAGACCTACCCCGCCAAGATGGAGCACAACCTGTGGCGCACGAAAGGCCTCATCTTCAGCTCGAAGGTGCTGCTGGCGCTCGTGGACACGGGCATCAGCCGAGAGGACGCCTACGTCATCGTGCAGCGCAACGCCATGAAGGTGTGGGAGGATATCCAGAACGCCGTGGACGGCCCCACCTACCGCGAGAACCTCGAGGCCGACCCCGAGGCGAACCTCACGAAGGAAGTGCTCGACGAGATATTCGACCCTTGGGACTTCCTCACCCGCAAGGACGTGGTATTCGACCGTCTGAATGAGCTGGAGTTCTAAGCGTTCCGTTTCGCCACACGAACGCGAGCAAGGAGCTTTCCATTCGGAGGGCTCCTTTTTTCAAGAAGCGCAGCGACGTCGCGTCGCCTTACTGCCAGGCGCGCCTTTCCCTTACCCGACCGGCTTCCACACCCTTACCAGGCAGTACTTCTTCGGCTCGCCGTCGATGGGCTTGTCGTCGATGTTGGCGTAGGTGACGATGGAGCCTTGCGAGCCGGTGGTGGCCAGGTACTCGCCGTAGTCGTCGGCACCGTTCTCGGGCTGGAGGGCGAAGTACTCGTTCGTCTCCAAGTCGATGCCGCACACGGTGCGCTTCGACTTGACGATGAAGCATCCGCCGCACCAGGCGGGGGCTGCCGTGGGCGCGAGGCTGAACGAGAACCAAGGTGCGTCGCTGTAGTTGCCGTCCGCAACGGGGGACGCGGGCGTGTACGTGCCGATCTGGGAGATGCCGTCGCCGTAGTTGTACCAGGCGTCGAACGAGAACGAGAACCCGTTGTCGCCGTAGCCCGCCTCCAGCGGGCGCATGGAGCGTGGCAGCACCATGGTGTCCAGCACGCTGCCCGATGCGGCATCCAGGCGGGTGAGCTGGTAGTACGTGCCCGCAGTGTCCGCGCGCGGCGTGATGACCACGGAGTCGGCCAGCGCGTAGGGCGGCGTGCACGGCCTACCGTGGGACGTGTAGACGGTCTCGACGTCGCCCGATCCCAGGGAAGCGCGCTTGACCAGGGAGTCCTCGGCGCTGTAGTCGCCGTCGACCTTGGGCAGGACCTGCCAGAACGCGTAGGCGCCGGATGCTGCGATCGTGGGGGTCTCCCACTGGCCGTCGCCTTCGTCCGCCAGGCGCGGATCGCCGGCCACGCCGTCGGTCAGGCGCGCCGTGTACACGCGCCAAAGACCGTCGAGGATGTCGGCCTCCGTCCACACGAGGCCCGACGCCGTGGCGCGCACGTCGTAGATCTCGAAGCCCTCGTCCTGGCCCACGGCCTTTTCCAGCACCGTGGACAGGTTTCCGCTGTCAAGCGACAGCAGCCCCACCTGCGCGAGCGGCTTCGCCTCCTCCGTGGGCAGCAGGCAGGCGGCCACGTCGTCGCCACTCGCCCAGACGAGCGATCCGTAGGGCAGCTCGGCTCGCACGGACAGGCCCATGCGGGTGGCGGCATCCTCCACGAGGGCGAACGCGCTCTCGGAATCGGACGTGTTCAACGTGGTCACGGCCGAGGCGGGCACTTCGAGCACCGTCACGTTGCCGGCAGCCTCCTCACGCTGCTTGAGAACCACGGAGGCCGCACCGCCGGCCGCCGCGAGCGCGGTCACGCCGATGGCGCCGAACAGGAAGTGGCGGCGCGTGAGCAGGATCTCCCCGCCGTTCGGCGTGGGAACGTGGATGCCGCCACCGCCGGAACCGGAGCCTGCGCCTCCTGCGCCGCGCCGGTGCACGCCTCCGGAGCCGAGCGCATCGCCGGGCCCGACGGAGGCCTTCTGCGCGGCGCTCCTGCGTGCTGCTTGCCGCGAGGTGCCCGATCCTCCCAGGCCGCCGCTGCCAAGGCCGCCCACGTTTCCCACGTGGCCGCCGCGGGGGTTGGGCTTGCCGCCGGCGTAGGTGCCGCCGCCTGGCGTCGCATTGCGGCGCTGGGCGTTGCGCGCGCCGACACGGCTGGGTTTCGCGTGGTGGGCATGTGTTGATCTGCGGGTTACCATGGTGGATATTGTGTCATTTCCCGCACAGGTTCCAGCTGCTTCAGGGGTAATTGCTACAATAAACGCAAACACGACCTGAACGCTCGGAGCGGAGCGCGTATGGGATACGCGGCCAGGTGGGATCCGAGCCGGTGACGACTTGAGGTGGTATCCATGAGCAACGAGACGCGACGTATACTGCTTGTTGAAGACGAGAAGGCCATCCGCGATGCGGTGACGGCCTATCTCGAGCGCGAGAACTACTGGGTGACGGCGGTCGGCGACGGCCAGGAGGCCCTTGAGGAGTTCTCGAAGCACCACTTCGACCTGGTCATCCTCGACCTCATGCTGCCCCGCGTGCCGGGCGAGCGCGTCTGCCGCGCCATCCGCGACAACTCCGACGTGCCCATCATCATGCTCACCGCGAAGGGCGAGGTGGAGGACCGCATCATCGGCCTGGAGCTGGGTGCCGACGACTATCTGGTGAAGCCGTTCAGCCCCCGCGAGCTCGTGGCCCGCGCCCGCGCGCTTTTGCGCCGCGTGCACGCCGACAGCGAGCCGCAGCGCGAGGTGCTGGAGTTCGGCGAGCTCACCATCGACGTGTCGGGCCACAAGGTGCTGGTGAACGGCGAGGAGATCGACCTCACGGCCAGCGAGTTCAAGCTGCTCACCACGCTGTCGCGCTATCCTGGTCGCGTGTACTCGCGCATGGAGCTGGTGGAGAAGGTGCTCGGCTACGACTTCGAGGGCTACGAGCGCACCATCGACTCGCATGTGAAGAACCTGCGCGCGAAGATCGGCGACAACCCGCGCAGCCCGAAGTGGCTGCATACCGTTCACGGCGTGGGCTACCGCTTCGAAGACCCGACCAAAGTCCAGCAGTAAGCACCGCGTGAGCGCCTCGAGCGTGAGCGCATAACCGTGCAGGAGGAGCGAAGCGTGCAAGACTCGGCGACGACCGGACCCATCGGCAAGGCGGGCGCGGACGACGCCGGTGCGGGCAAGCGCAAGCGCCCGGGTTGGGACAACCTGTCGTATACGACGCGCGTGACGGCGGCGTTCGCCTTCATCGCGGCTATGACCGCCCTGGTGGCCATCGGCGTGGTGTCGTTCGTGTGGGAGCAGCATTTCCAAACGTACACGCGCGAGAACATGGTGTCGACCGCCGAGTCAGTGGCCAAGGACATTGCGGCGAACTACGAGAAGTCGGGTACGTTCGACGCGCAGACGCTCGCGCCCGCGCGCTACATGGTCAACGTCACGCCGAGCATCGGCATGCGCGTCGTGGACAACACGGTGCCCGCGAACAGCGAGCAGTCGGTTGTGTTCGACTCCACGCTCGTCGAGAATGGCGAGGACGCCGCCGGCGGGGTGTCGCTCGTGCCCAAGCATGCCAAGCCCGAGCAGATGGTCACGGTGCCCATCGAGGTGAAGAGCCCCGACAACGAGATGACCCAGGCCGTGGGCTCGGTGAGCGTGTGGGTGCTCGGCTCCGATACGCTGCTGCGCTCCACCGACGAGGAGTTCCGCAACAAGTCCTACCAGGCCATGTTCTTCGCGGCCGCCATGGCCATCCTGCTGGCCTCGTGCATCGGCTTCCTGTTCGCCCGCAACCTGGTGGGCCCCATCAACCGCATGACCAAGACGGCGAAGGCCATCAAGGAAGGCGACCTGTCCGCCCGCACCGATCTGCACGGCGAGGACGAGATCGCACGCCTGGGAGAGACGTTCGACGAGATGGCCGACTCGGTGGAGAAGGACCGCGAGCTGGAGCGGCGCCTGACCACCGACGTGGCGCACGAGCTGCGCACGCCGCTCATGGCCATTCAATCCACGGTGGAGGCCATGGTGGACGGCGTTTTCGAAGCCGACCCCGAGCACCTGGAGACGGTGAACTCGGAGGTGCAGCGCCTAAGCCGCCTGGTGGACTCATTGCTGAAGCTCTCGCGCTTGGAGAACCGCGCGAACCCCATGAAGGAGGAGGTCGTGGACGTGGGCCAGCTCATCAGCGGCATCATCGCCACGCACGACGCCTTCGTCACCGACTCGGGCCTCACGTTGGAGTACCAGGCCGACGAGGGCGTGCGCGTGCTGGGCGACGCCGATATGATACGCCAGGCCACGGCCAACCTCATCTCGAACGCCGTTCGCTACACGCCCGAGGGCGGCCACATCACCGTGCAGGTGAAGCGGGGTGACCTCATGGCCTCCATCGCGGTGCGCGACACGGGAATCGGCCTCTCGCCCGAGGAGTGCAAGATGGTGTTCTCGCGTTTCTGGCGCGCCGACGCCGGACGCAACCGCGAGAGCGGCGGCCTGGGCATCGGCCTGGCCGTGGTGAAGGAGATCGTCGACCGACACGGCGGCTGGGTGCAGGTGGAGGGCCGCAAGGACGAGGGCGCCTGCTTCACCATCCACATCCCGCTGTACGACGAGGGCCGCACGCCCAAGGCGCGCCAGCAGAAGCCCAAGCAGGCAAAGGTGCCGAAGGTTGCGAAGGGCAAAGAAAAACAGCGCCCGAAGGGGCATAGATAGCCAAACTGCGCGATAATGAGGCGCGCATGAAAAACGCTGCGGCCCGAGGAGAGCGCGCGGCGTGTCGATGAAAGGACAGAGCAGCATGACCGGAATGGACATCAAGCCCGACGCGCAAGGCAAAGTGCGCGACCTCTACGACTTGGGGGACAAGCTCTTGTTGGTGGCGTCGGACCGCATTTCCGCGTTCGACTACATTCTGGAAGACGAGATCCCGCACAAGGGCGCGGTGCTCACTCAACTGTCGTGCTTCTGGTTCGAGCTCCTGGACGGCGTGGTGGAGAACCACCTGATATCCGCCGACGTGGCCGACCTGCCCGAGCAGTTCAAGCCATACTCCGACTACCTGCGCGGGCGCTTCATGCTGGTGAAGAAGGCCGACATGTTCCCCGCCGAGTGCATCGTGCGCGGCTACCTGGCCGGCAGCGGCCTCAAAGAGTACGATAAGCGGGGAACCGTGTGCGGCATCGAGCTGCCCGAGGGCCTCGTGAACTCGTCGAAGCTGCCCGAGCCCATCTTCACGCCGTCGACGAAGGCCGAAATCGGCGACCATGACGAGAACATCAGCTTCGAGCGCCTCGTGGAGATCGTCGGCGAGGACGACGCCTCCCAGCTGCGCGACCTGGCCCTCAAGGTGTACACGACGGCACGCGACCACGCGGCCGAGCGCGGCGTGATCATCGCCGACACGAAGTTCGAGTTCGGACGTCTGAACGGCCAGATCATCCTTGCCGACGAGGTGCTGACCCCCGACTCGTCTCGCTTCTGGCCGGGCGACGAGTATGCCGAGGGCAAGGACCAGCCCAGCTTCGACAAGCAGTTCGTGCGCGACTGGCTGAACGCCAACTGGGACCGCCAGGGCAACCCGCCCCGCCTGCCCCAGGACATCATCGATCGCACGAGCGAGAAGTACATCCAGGCCTACGAGAAGATCACCGGTCGGTCCTTCGCTCCGTTTGCCTAGCGGCAAACGGAAGTCCTCGACGCTGCGGGCTTCTGTGGCACCCGATCTCGCGGCGAGACCGAGGGCTCACGTACCGGAGTACGCTTCGCCCTCGCCCTCCCCACGATCGCGGGCACCACAGAAGCCCTCGCTGACTTTTTTGTTTCCTACGAGTTTGAATTGAGAGCATTATGTCCCAACGCAACCCCATGAACGACCGTTATCAGACCGACGAGCATCGCGGTCAGACGCGCAAGAGCGCAGCGGCCATGAAGCCGAAGTCGAAGGCGGCCGCCTCGGTGCGCGTGCAGCCTAAAGAGAAGACGAAGCAGCAGAAGAAGGCCGAGAAGAAGGTGGCCCGCCAGAAGCAAAGCGATCTCGACCGCAAGTACTACAACCCGCCCACGCCGCAGTACAAGCGCCTGCGCAAGATCTGGTGGGCTCTGCTCATCGGCGCTATCGCGGCCACGGCGCTGTCGTGGGTGGGCCGCTCGTGGTTCCCGGACGCGGTGAGCTATGTCATGCTAGGCGCGGCCTACGTCTGCATCATCGGCGCCCTGTACGTGGACTTCTCGAAGATCCGCAAGGTGCGCCGCGCCTATCAAGAGCAGATGGAGGCTTCGAAGTCCAAGGAGCAGCGCGCCTTGGAGAAGCAGCAGAAGGCCGCCCAGAAGGCCCAGAAGGCCGAGACCGCCGGGGCTCCCGCCGAAGAGGAGAAACCGAAGAAGCGCGGCCTGTTCGGCAGCGGCTTCCGACTTTCGAAGGCCGAGCAGGCCAAGGCCGAGAAGCAGGAGGCCGAGGCTGCCGATGGCGACGAGGGCAACGCCGCGTTCGAGCGCGGCAAGGCGAACGCCAAGGCCGCGGCCGATGCCGCAAAGAGCCAGTCCCCTAAGGGTTCGAAAAAGTAAGGGAGATTCTTCATGGTTTCTCGCGTGTATGTTGAGAAGAAGCCCGGCTTCGACGTGGAGGCGCAGCAGCTCGCGCACGAGCTGCGCGACATCTTAGGGATCGAGCGGCTCGAAGGCCTGCGCCTGGTGAACCGCTACGATGTGGAGGGCATCACGGGCGAGCTGTTCGCCCAGTGCGTGCCCACGGTGTTCAGCGAGCCGCAGTCCGACGTGGCCACTTTGGAGATGCCGGCGGCGGAGGGCGCGGCCGTGTTCGCGGTGGAGTACCTGCCCGGGCAGTTCGACCAGCGCGCCGACTCGGCCAGCGAGTGCATCCAGCTGATCAGCCAGGGCGAGCGCCCCGAGGTGCGCAGCGCGAAGGTGTACCTGCTGGAGGGCCCGCTCGCCGACGAGGACGTGGCCGCCATCAAGCATTACGTGATCAACCCCATCGAGGCGCGCGAGGCCTCGCTCGAGCCGCGCGAGACGCTGCGCATGGAGCAGCCCGTGCCGCCCATGGTGGAGAAGGTGGAGGGCTTCCTCGACTTGGACGAGGCGGGGCTCGCGGCGTTCATCGCCGACCGCGGCCTGGCCATGGATCTGGCCGACCTCGCGTTCTGCCAGCGGTACTTCGCGGAGGAGGGACGCAACCCCACCATCACCGAGATCAAGATGATCGACACCTACTGGTCCGACCACTGCCGCCACAC
>OLND01002541.1_pt1 | contig 16174 bp, 17 predicted proteins | sample 1672031 | NCBI WGS metagenome assembly OLND01 (sample SAMEA3136638, study PRJEB25190) | human gut metagenome | biome: human gut; feature: human-associated habitat; material: faeces | place: Austria | collected 2013
AAGTGCTTGAAAGTATAGTGTTTATGCGGATAATCGCAAATTAGATATAAAATTTCAATTAACTGTTACAAAGAATCCGGTAGATGGTAAGTATACAGCAACCTATAATGGAGATGAATTAAAACATCTTGCAAGAGGCGAATATACTGTTACAGAAAAAGTTGCAGCAGGGTATGATGTCAAGAGTATTGAAAATGATGCAAATGCAACAAATACAAAATATGTCTTGAATAATCCAGAAGATATTCATTTCACAATGGGTACAGTTGTAGAAAACGGTGAAGATGTCAATGTCATCAAGAATTATACATATAATCCTGAAGATGGCGGTACACTTGGCAAAGCGATCTTCACAAATGAACCGGTTTACAGTGATTGGCAGATTATCAAAGTCAGCGCAAGCAGTCATGATGTAAGATTAGCAGGTGCAATCTTTGAACTGCAGTCTACAACAGATACAAATGTTAAGTATTACGGTAAGTCAGGAGATGCAGGTATCGTTGAATGGTATCAGAAATATCAGAACAACGAAGTATCTGATCCGGTAAAGGGTATAATTCCTGAAGGAACATATACACTGAAGGAAATCAAAGCCCCGACAGGATATACGCTTTCCAATAATACTTATACATTGCAGATTACAAAAACAGGTGCATTAAAGGCTGTGAAAGTGAATGGTACAGAGCTGACACCTGAACTGCAGGAGAATGGAGAATATCATATTCTCATCGAAAATGCAGTGCTTTACAACCTTCCAAATTCCGGTGGTTCCGGTATTTACTGGTTCTCAATCTGTGGTATGCTGCTTATGATGGCAGCGGCCTGGATTATTTATAAAAACAAGTGCAGGGAGGTGCTGGTGAAATAGAGGGATGAACTTTAAAACCAGCAGTCCCTGGACTGCCAGGATAAAACCGATGGAACATGTCAACCAAATAATATCTAAGAGAGAAAAGGAGAATATTATGAAGAAATTAAAGAAATTATTTGCAGTGATGTTATCACTTATCATGGTATTAGCAATGGGCATCACAAGTTTTGCTGATACTAATACTAACTCAGCAACTATTAAATTAACAAATTTTGACGATGCAAATTCCTTAAAGTATATGCAGATTATTGAGCCTGATCAGGCACAGCCAACAGGTTGGAAATTCAGTAATAATGTAGCTGAAAATGCATTTAAAACAGCAACAGGGCTTACAGATGCACAGACAATTTTGTGGAAGATGATTTTAAAACAGAATCCTGAAGCTGCTAAAAACACTGAATTAAATATTCCAGCGAACACAACTGCAATTACAAATTCAGAAATCGATAAAGCTTTAAGTGCAATTAAAAATGATTCATCAGCAACATGGACAACAGCTACTGATCAAACATCTCTTACTGTAACATCTGCAGGTGTATATGCATTTGATGCAGAGAAGAATGGTTATACTTATAAAGTAGCTACAGCTTATGTAGGCTTCGAAAACTATGAAACAGCACCTACACTTAGAGATACAGAAGTAGCAGCAAAGAAATCTCAGTTGATTGTCACAAAGACAGTTAACGATGGCGATAAGGCTGTTGAAATCGGACAGGAAGTTGAATATACAATTACAACTTATGTTCCGTACATCGATGCAAATAATGCTTCAACTAGAACATTCAAAATTACTGATAAAATTTCAGGTGCAGCGTACGTGTTAAAAGCAGGCAAAGTTGATGGTACAGTTATGATGGGCAATGCTCCAGTTGCAGGTGCGACAATTGTTCCGACAGCTGATGGAAAATCTTTTGAGATTAACTTAGATAGCTTAGTGGCAGATACAGATAATCCAAATGCTGGTAACCTGATTACAGTTACATACAAAGCTAAGATTACTGAAGTAACAGCAACGAATGAAGCTAAAGGCCATAAGAGTGGTGTTGAGTATGCTGGAGATAATGTAGGTCTTTATACAGGTTCCATTACACTGACAAAGGTTGATGCTAACAATGCAAATAAAAAACTTCCAAATGCTGAATTCACAGTTCAGAAATATAATGCAGATAATACTACATTAGGTGAAGCATTAAAGTTTGATCTGGTTAACGGTGTGTACAGATATAATCCAGAATCTACAAGAACAAATGCAACAACAGTTGTAACAGATACAAATGGTGAAGTAAAAGTAGAAGGTTTAGATGTTGGTAAGTATCATTTCACAGAAACAAAGGCTCCAAATGGTTATTCTATCAATGAAGCAGGTAAAGATATCGAACTTGGTTTAGGTAGTGTCACAGAAGCAACAGCAAACTTTGTAGCAACAGGCGATTTAACTCTGAAAGATTCACAGCTTTCCGCTCTTCCAGCAACTGGTGGTATCGGTACAACTATCTTCACAATCGTTGGTTGTGGTATCATGATCGCAGCAGCAGGTTTATTCTTCGCTAGCCGCAGAAAAGAAAACAGATAAGTCATAAATAAGTCTTTTGGTGAATTCCGGGGCGTTACCCGCCCCGGAATTTATCAGATTAAAGGCATTTTTTCAGAAACCTTTTAACCCATCTCTTTAGGAGAGACAGATACGTATACAACAATAAGGAGAACCCGGATGAAGAAGAAAACGTACAAAATTTTAATAGTCATTATATTTTTAGCCGGTTTGTCCTTGCTGCTGTATCCATTTGTAGCGAATCAGTGGAACAACTACAGACAGAAACAGCTGATCAGTGATTATGATTCTATTGTTTCTGCTGAAGATGCCGCAGGTGAGATTGATTATGCAGCAGAGCTTGAAAAAGCAAGGGCATACAATGAAGCATTATTACCGAGCATTCTGCCAGACTCCTTTGCCATTGCAGAGGCGACGGAAGGGGAAGACAAAGCCTACATGGATTGTCTGAACATTGCAGGTGACGGTATTATGGGTATCGTGGAGATTCCGAAGATTGATATCAAGCTTCCAATCTACCATACCACTAGGGAAGATGTCTTGCAGGTGGCAGCCGGACATCTGGAAGGAAGTTCCCTTCCGGTAGGCGGAGCCAGCACCCATGCAGTTATTTCAGCTCACAGAGGCCTGCCGAGTGCATCCCTTTTCACAGATCTTGACAAACTGGAAGAGGGCGACCATTTCCTGATCCATGTTTTAAATGAGACGTTGTGTTACGAAGTGGATAAGATTTCAGTAGTCAAACCGGAGGAAACTTCCGGGTTGGCAGTGGAAGAAGGCAAAGATCTGGTGACACTGCTCACCTGTACACCGTATGGTGTCAACACGGAGCGATTGCTTGTCAGAGGACACCGTGTGGAATATGTGGAGCAGGAAGTCGAAGCAGAGAAGACGCTTTTCAGCGGTATCAGCATACACACCAATTATTTGTTGTGGGTAATCGTAGGATTACTTGTGACGGTAGCATTTATTGTGGTATTATATAAGAAAGAACAGAAGTTAAAGAAGCGCCGTGCCGAACAGGCGACAGACGGACAGGAGGCACCGGTAGTCCAAGACAGGACAGTGACCGGGGATGCCGATACGGAGACTGAGAAGAAGGAGTAGAAGCTCATGAAGAAGAAGATTTCCGCCATCCTGTTTGGATTATTGTTTCTGGTGGGATTTGGCATTCTGATCTATCCGACGGTATCCAATCAATGGAACACTTACAGACAGAGTCAGCTGATCAGCAACTATCAGAGTGTTGTGCAGGACATGACACCTGAGGACTTTACACAAGAGTGGGAAAGGGCCGAAGCCTTCAATGCGACAATTACCCAGAACAACTTATACAGTGATGTGTTTGGCGAGAGTACAACAGATTTGCAGAGTACGGAATACTGGAAGATATTGAATGAAGCCGGAGACGGCATCATGGGTTATCTTTCTATTCCGAAGATCAATATCAAACTGGCGATATACCACGGGACAGCCGATGATGTGCTGCAGACAGGTGTGGGACACTTAAACGGTACGAAGCTGCCGATTGGCGGTGAGAGTACCCACTGCGTGGTAGCTGCTCACAGAGGACTTCCCAGTGCCAAGCTATTTACCGATATTGACCAGTTGAGAAATGGTGATAAGTTTTATATCCATGTGTTAGATCAGGTCCTGGCCTATGAGGTGGATCAGATTCTGCCGATGGTGGATAAGGATGATCATGAGACACTGGAGAATGCATTGAAGATTGAGGAAGGCAAAGATCAGGTCACATTATTTACCTGTACACCGTATGGTGTCAATTCTCACAGACTCCTTGTCAGGGGAACGAGAGTGGCTTACAACGGTGAGGAGGACAAGGAGGCAACGATTTCCGAGTCCATGGTCGAATCGATTAAGAATTACTATATGATCTATACAATTCTTGGTCTGGCCGTTACCTTACTGGTGATCCTGCTTTTGAGATATTTATCAAAAAAGAAGAAAAATAAACAACCTAAAGAGTAATCTGGATTTGAAGAGGGAGGTTATGAAGCGATGATGAAAAAGAGTATAAAAAAGAGCTGCGCATTATTGATCGCATGTGCCCTTACGTTATCAGCATTTGCGGTTCTGCCGAAAGCAAATGCGGCGAATATGGTGGACACCGGCAAAAAGGATTGCTCCATAGATTTTAAGACCGGCGGTGATGACAAGGTCAGTGCAGATCTGGGTACAACAACGGTGGATGTGAAGCTGTATAAGGTTGCGGATATCAGTGAAGTCGGAGATTACACCGCATCCGGAGATTTTGCACAGCTGGATGTTTCCGCGCTGGATGCATCCGATAGTACATCCGCAGATGAATGGCTGAAGCGGGCCACAGAGGCGGTCGGTATGGTGACAGACAGTACGAAGCCGACAGCAGAGGTTTCGCTGACAGATGGCGAAGGAAAGGCTGAGGATCTGGCCACAGGACTTTACCTGGTGATGGCGGATAAGGCACAGACAACGAATTATGAGTACACATTTACACCGTATCTGATTTCCCTGCCGAATAATTATTATTATCAGACAGGTGATGATGAGTGGGTATACGAATTGTCAGAAGTAGTTCTCAAGCCGGAACAGACACCGAGATATGGTTCTCTGGTGATCGACAAGACGTTGAGAGATTTCAATGCCACATCCGGTGCTCAGGCAACATTTGTTTTCCAGATTGATATTACGACCCTGGAGGGTAAGACAGAGAGCAGAGTTGAAGCGATGACCATGGGGGCCGGTGAGGGATCACAGCAGCTGACCATTGATCAGATTCCGGCAGGTGCATCAGTCAGAGTCAGAGAGACCTACAGCGGCGCAAGCTACACACAGGTTTCCGATGATCCGGATGATGTGACGATTTTTGCAGATGAAGCGGTCCGCGTTTCATTTGAGAATGCACACGATGGCCGTCCAAACGGCGGTTACGGCGTGAAGAATAATTTCAAACTTGATGAGAACAAACAGTATCAGTACACTGGCGATAATGTCAGCACAGACTAGGAAGGGGGAACGATAAATGAAAAAGCAATTGAAGAAGCCGTTTTTGATGATGGCAGTGACAGCGCTTGTTCTTGTGGGTACCCTGAAGGTGGGCGGTGCGATGGCTTATTTCACCACCTATTCAACTGCCAGCGGTTCTGTTCAGATGAATATGGGATTTACACAGACAATCCCGCATGAAGAAGTGGACAGCAGAGGCAAACATGTTTCAGTTGAGAATACAGGCGATTATGATTGTTTTGTCCGTGTGAGAGCGTTTGCGCCATCTGATATCACGCTGAGTTATCAGCCGGAGGATTCAGGATGGACAGACGGCGGCGATGGTTTCTGGTATTACGACCAGATTCTTCCGGCAGGTAAGACAACGGCAACGAAGCTGAATGTCAGCTACACGTTCCCGGCAACAGACAGTGAGGATGCACCGGCAGAATTCAATGTCATTGTTGTGGAAGAGTGTACACCGGTGCTTTACAAAGCAGACGGAACCGCTTATGCAGACTGGAACAATGTGATCACAGCAGATACAGCAGAATAGAAGGAGGGCTATCATGAAGAAGAATAAGATTTTATTTCCGAAAAAAGTTGCCCTGCTTCTGGGAGCAGCGGCAGTACTTTTGCTTGGCAGTACAGTAGGCAGCACAAGAGCGGCGCTGACTTACTACAGTGAGAACTATTCCGCACAGATGAATCTGAAGCATATCGGTGTTTCTCTGGTGGAGAACGGCCAGGTTGTCAGCAGCAGAGATTATGTTTCCGGCAATGAGTGGAGCGGCAATACAGAGGGCAAGCTTCTGGCCAATATGCTTGGTGAGAAAGAGAAGTTTACACCGGGCAAACAGTATGATGAAGCCATCAGCGTGACTAACAGCGGCGATATTGATACATTTGTCAGAGTCATTATCACAAAGAGCTGGAAGGACAAAGAGGGCAGGAAGAATGCAGAGCTTTCACCGGACCTCATTGAACTGAATGTTCCGGAGAACAGCGGATGGGTGGTTGCCGAGGGTCAGTCCACACCGGAACGTATGGTGCTTTATTACACAAAGGCACTGGCACCGGGAGAGACTACACCGGGACTTTCCGATACGATCCGTATCGATGAGTCCGTGGCACAGCAGGTGAACAAGGTGACAGATGGTTCCACCGTTACTTATCAGTACAAATACGACGGTTATTCATTCAATCTGGATGCAGAAGTTGATGCGGTTCAGACGCACAATGCCAAAGCGGCTATCAAGAGTGCCTGGGGCGTGGATGTCAGCGTATCCGATGATGAATCCAGCATTGGTTTTTAATAGGAGGTACAGAGTATGAAGAAGAAGATTTTGTGCCTCATGATGGCAGCGGTTCTGGCAGTTGGGGCACCCCTTACAGCATTTGCCAGAGATTATCAGGGCGCTGACGGATGGCAGGCAACATTTGACGGCAGCAAGCTGAACAGTAATTTCAAGGATGAAGATGTGACGGATTCTATGTCTGAGATCCAGCCGGGTGACAGCATTACACTGCATGTTCAGCTGACGAATCAGGACAGCAGCAATACAGACTGGTATATGACAAATGAAGTCCTTCAGACATTGGAGGATGCACAGGATTCCGCATCAGGCGCGGCTTATGAGTACCGTCTGACCTATGTGGACAGCAAGAACAAAGAAACAGTTTTATATGACAGCAGTACAGTGGGCGGTGAAGGCAGTTCCGCAGCCGGTGAAGGTCTGAAACAGGCGGATACCTCACTGGATGAATATTTCTATCTTGGCAGACTGGCCAAGGGTGAAAGCGGTAATGTTTACCTGAAAGTCGGCGTGGAAGGCGAGACAGGTAATAACGGCTACCAGCAGACACTGGCGAAGCTTCGTATGACTTTCGCAGTTGAGAAGGTCAAAGAGGGCCAGACCATTAAGAAGAACACAGTGATCGAGAAGAAGGTGCCTCAGAAGAACAATCTGACAACCTCCAGAAAAGCCGTTAAGACCGGTGATACATCCAATTTGCTGATGTATTCGGTGATCGGTCTTGTAGGCGGTCTGATCTTCCTGATCGCAGGCATTATCCTTTTGAACAATTCCAGAAAAACAAGACAGCACAGGGAAGGAGAGAACTAAGATGAAAAAATATAAAAAATTATTTGTATCTCTTCTTGCAGCAGCAGTGCTGACGGTTGGTTCTGCATTCAGCGTTATGGCGGCAGATACATATACCTACAAGGTAACGGTATATGCGGGCAATAAAGGCACGATTGACGGACAGGAACAGAAAGAGATCACAGGTCTTTCCCTTGGTTCACAGGTTATCCTGGACATCAACAGCGTCAAGGTAACGGATGACAAGTATTATGTTAAAGGCTTCCGTCTCAGCGGACGTGACAATGAAGAAGCCCTTGCCACACCGACGATCGAGGTGGACGGCGATGTGGATTACGTTGTTGCATACGGCATCAAAGGCGATATGGTGGCTTACACAGTGAACTATCAGGATGCCAATGGCAAGACCCTTGCCGACAGCCAGACATTTTATGGCAATGCCGGTGATAAGCCGGTGGTTGCTTATAAGTATATTGAGAATTATATCCCTCAGGCCCTTGCATTGACCAAGACTTTGAGTGATAATGAAAGCGAGAATGTATTTACATTCACCTATACGCCTGGTGAGACAGATCGTATTGTTGAGACAACAACAACTGTGACAACCATTGTTCCGGGTCCAACAACGACGACAACGACAACAGGAACCACCGGTACAGGTACAACAGGAACCGGCACGACGGGAACGGGTACAACCGGTACGACAGGTACAGGAACCGGTACGACAGGTACAGGAACTGGTACAGCTGCGAATGGTACAAACGCAGCGAACAATGCGGCAGGCGACAATACGGCCAATGGTGCCAATACCAATGCAGGCGGTACGACAGACAATCAGAATAACGGTCAGGATGCCGATAATCAGGATAACCAGACGACAGATATTCCGGATAATCAGGTACCGGAGACACTGGTAGACCTGGATGACGAGGAAACACCAAAGTCCAATATTGATGCAGAAGACGGCAGCAATACATTGCCGATGGTAGGCGGTGCAGCCGTTGGTATTCTTTCTGTAGCAGCGTTGGCAGCATTGTTTGTTTATCTGAAGAAACGTTCAAGATAGACATTATTGAAAGACAAGTAACAGCAGGCAGTACTGTTTGGAATAGAACAGTACTGCCTGCTGACAAAGGAGAATTTGATTTTGGCTAGACGCAACAGGCAGAAGAAAAGCCCGGTGGCTGCAATATGCAACGTACTGGGCACTCTTTTATTAATCATCATTGTGGCGACATATCTTCCAATTACGGTTCCGAGAGCTTTCGGCTATGAGATTTACACAGTGATCAGCGGCAGTATGGAACCGGCGATACCGACGGGCAGTCTGGTGTATGTGAAGTATATCCAGCCGGAAGAGATCCAGACAGAGGATGTTATTGCTTTCTATGGAACGGATGCGGATGGTTCTATTGTCACTCATCGTGTGGTATCCAACAGTGCGGCTATGGGTAATTTTATCACGAAGGGCGATGCCAACAGTGATAATGACATGAATCCAATCCCATATGCGAATTACATAGGAAAGGTGCAGTTGTCTGTGCCGAAACTGGGAGGCATCTTCCAGACGATCACCGGTACAAACGGCAAGATTGCAGCGGTTTCCATGATCGGGTTGGCCATCGTGCTGGAGATACTGGCGGCGGTGCTGCAGGGTAAGAGAGAAAAAGAGGAATAACAAGGGGCTGGACGCTGGTAGATTTAGCGTTCAGCCTTTTTTAGCAGAAAAATTGACAAAAAGTCCGAAATTACACCCGTTGCCTAATTCAGAAGGGAGCCGAAAAGGAGCCAAAAAAAGGAGCCGAAAGAAAGCTGGATATATTGCAGAAGTTGGAAGAAAATCCAGAAATAACTCAGGTTAAACTTATGGAAGCGCTTGATTTATCGAGAAAGCAGATTCAGAAGATTATAAAGGATTTGCGCGAGGAAGGTCTAGTCGAAAGACAGGGATCCAATAGGAACGGAAGATGGGTTGTAAAGAAATAAAATAATAGGTAACATTCTATTTGAATCAAATCCGATTAGTCAGTACAAATAAAGAAATTACGTTGAGGTGAATAAAAAACACAAACGCAAAAATCGAAGCTGATACCAGAGAATTTTAAAGGTTCATTGCCGTCAATTGATGAAATAGAGAGCAAATTACAGAAAAATGTAAAAAAGTGATTTGAAAGAATTTAGATTATTTAGGCCGGACTTAAAGCAGATATTTTTAGTCCGGCCTTTTTTATTATGCCGCGGAAAGGCATTCTGCTTTACAGCCTTTTTTTCAGCATTTCCGGATTGGATGCGTAGGTCAGCGCAGTTTCCTTTGTAATGATGCCCTGTTTACAGAGGTTCATCAGACTCATATCCATGGAGATCATATCATCTTTGGCCGATGTGGCAATGAGGCCGTCGATCTGGTGGACTTTGTTGTCGCGGATCATATTGCGGATGGCCGGTGTGACGCTCATAATCTCGAAGGCAGGCACCATTCCTCCGTCTACTGTCGGCACAAGCTGCTGTGAGATGACGGCATTTAAGACCATGGACAGCTGAACGGCTATCTGATGCTGCTGGTTTGGCGGAAAGACATCGATGATCCGGTCGATGGTATTGGCTGCTCCGATGGTGTGCAGCGTGGAGAAAAGGAGATGACCGGTCTCGGCGGCTGTCATGGCAACACTGATGGTTTCATAGTCACGCATTTCACCCAGCAGGATAATATTCGGGCTCTGGCGCAGGGAGGCCTTCAGAGCGGTGACATAATTGTCCGTATCAATCTTGATCTCTCGCTGACTGACAATGCTCTTGTTGTGACGGTGCAGGTATTCCAACGGGTCTTCCAGGGTAATAATATGCGTATTCCGTGTGTTGTTGATGCGGTCAATCAGGCAGGCAAGGGTAGTGGACTTGCCGCTGCCGGCGGAGCCGGTGACAAGGATCATGCCCTTGGTGTGATCGGCAAACTGCATAACAGCTTCAGGAATGCCAAGTTCCTGTGGATTCGGCAGCTGGAATGTGATGACACGGATAACGGCTGACAGAGCGCCGCGCTGTTTGTAGGCACTGACACGAAAACGGGAAACTCCGGGTATGGCAAATGAGAAATCATCATCACCATGAACCAGAAGATTCATCATATCACGGTCTCCGGCCATGCCATAGATTTCATTTAATAATGCTTCAGTTTCTTTCGGGAAGAGTTTTTCTTCCTGTGTCTGAATGATATTGCCGTTTTTTCTGCATGAAACAGGAAGTCCGGCTACGATAAAAATATCCGAAACATCTTCTCTGACGGCCTGTTCAAGTATTTCTCTGGCGTTCATAAAAATCTCCTTTGGTTTTTGCTAAATGTTATTTCATTAAATTCAAAGTCTGATCGCCCTTCCACTCACCGGAAGACTGAACCTGCCACTGTGAAATGCGGTAGTAAGCCTCTCCTTTGGCAGGCGCTGCGGTCAGTGTCAGCGTGACACAGAGGTTCTGTTTGTCATCGATGGCGACAGCATAAGAAATGGTTGGTTCACTCTGTGTAAAATCCATGGAGAGCTGCAGCTGTTCGCGGCTATCGAGTGCTGTCAATTGGGTCTCGATTTCAGTGAAGACAGCAGCAGTGTCGCTGCTTGTCAAGTCAGGCTGGCTGCTGTCGTTATTTATCGAATTCTTGCCAGTGTCGGTGTCTGACAGCTGCCAGGCATCGGCCAGGATGGCATCGATCCCATCCAGGGTGCTTTCTGCCGTATTGCAGGCCGTATAGTAGTTCATTTTGTGATGAGCCAGTTTCTCTGCAAAGTCGGCATCACTTTTGGCGCTGGTTAGTGTCAGGATGGCAAAGGTCACCAGACAGAGGATCAGGAAGATGACAAGGAGAGAAGAGGCGCCGATATTAAAAAAAGGTGCCGGGGCTTTTTCTGACTGTTTTCTCATGATTCGGCCCTCCTTTGTCGGTGCTTAGTGATATCCAGTGCGTAGATATTCCGGTTGTCAGCGACGGTATCCATGGAAATATGGGCCTTCAGAAGGGTATCTTCCGGTTCATAGTGGACGGTCAGGACATAAACGGCATCTGCTTTTTCACAGGATGCATAGCTGCTGTCATAGTAGGCGGCGGCATCCTGCAATGTACCGTCAGACATCTGTGTGGACGGATCAGATGCTGTATCATCGGATGAAGCCGCTGTATCTGAATGTAGAGTGCCGGCTGAAATCTGTTCGGACATACTGCTGACTTCATTGACGGCGAAATTCAGATCCCTGGCATCCTGGCTCATCAGATGGGCTTTGGTAAAAATCTGGATGCAGAGGGCACTTGCAACGGAAAAAAACAGAACGGCAAGTATAAGTTCCAGAAGAAACAGACTGGATGTATTATTGTGACGTTGATATTTCATATGAATCTTATTCCTTTCCCGTGACAGGTGCTATGACTCACTGTGGATGCTGATATAGGACGCAACGGTGTGTCCCTGCGCATCGGTACATGTCAAATGCAGGAGATCCGATTGAGACATCTCCATATCCAATGACTGCAGCGGCAGAATGACTTTGCCTGAGCCGACATCGACATCTGCACTGCTTTTGGTGTACAATTCCATCAGATTTCCCTCACTGACATAAATATAAGTGACATATTCCGTGTCGTTGTAATGCTGCTTCAGAATCAGTGCCTGATGACCGTCAAAACTGCCGATAGATACGGCACCTTCGGTATCGTTCTGGTGAATTTTCTCAGTAATATAGGAAAGAGAAGTGTTGGCGTTAAAGTTCAAAGCCGAGTTCTCAGTGGTTGTACGGTAAACATTCGTGGCCAGCAGAAGCACTGTCAGGGCCGATACCGTGAAAACAAAATACAGGGAGATGGGAAATAAAATATCAATGATATGATGTTTCCTGGATTGAAATCTCATTTGCCTGCCCCCTTTTCAATGATGGTTACATCCGGATAAATATTGGCACCGACGGTCTGATAATCTACGAAAAAGAGGTCTTCGTCATAGGTCAGACCATAATGCGCTTTCAGGTCTTCCAGACTTTCGGGATAGGTGCCTTCCGTTGCATAGCAGTAGACGATGCTGCGGTTTAATGCCCGCTCCAGGCTTTCTTTCTGATGACGGCGGGTGCTGTCCGAAAATGAATCAATGCCGGAGATAAAAAGCAGAAGAATGACCAGAAAAACACAAATGGACAGAAAAACCCGGCGGTTTTTCCGGCTTTTCTTTTGATTTTGAAATCGTACCATAAGTGGGCCTCCTGACTTAGATGCTGGACATGATTCCGACGAGCGGAAGCATAACGGACAGTAAAATGAAACCGACAACAAGTGAGAGCGCAATGACAAGGGTTGGCTCTAAGATGGATAATGTATTGCTCATACGGTTATCCAGATCCTCCTGATAGAGTTCAGCAATATCGGACATCACCTGATCCAGTGAGCCGGTTTTGAAGCCGATGGAAGCCATACGGGCATAGACGCCGGTGAAAATACCTGTCTGATGGAGTGCAGCTGTAAAATCTGTACCGTTTTCCAGTAATTGTTCGCATTCGGTCAGCTCTTTCTGAGAGGCTTCATCATCATTTAATTCGCGGACAAGGCTCAGACATTCTTCGGGAGCCATGCCGCTTTTGAGAGTCAGCGCCATGCCGCTGGCAAACCGGCAGGATGCAATATCATGATGCATGCGTCGGATGGCAGGAATATGGCTGCCGAGCCCTCTTAAGAAAGCGGCACCTTTGGCGGTGTGGTTGTAGGCAAAAAAGCCGATGACGATGACTGCAAGAACCGCAATGAATACAACGGAATAGCGGTTGATGGTATTGCCGAGGTCCATCAGAACTCTGGAAAATCCAGACATCTCCGAACCGAGCTGAATGAAGACCTGGTTGAAGATCGGCATGACTTTGATGATCAATACCAGGATAACAACGATCATCATGCTGATAATGATCATTGGATAAGTGACAGCGCTCCGGATCGTTCGGGCAATGGTATCTTCACGGGCATAGTGGTCGCCGAGGGCGGCCATGACATCGTCCAGTGTTCCGGTTTCTTCACCGATCCGGACCATACGTGTCATATAAGCCGGAAAAAGCTGTGTCTGTTCCAATGCTTCGTTCAATGAGCCTGTTTCCTGAAGATTCTCTGAGAGTGCGTTGAGAATGGCTTTCTCTTCCTCTGAAGATGCATCCTCCAGCATGATAGAAATCCCTTCCAGAGCAGAGATACCGGAACGCAGGATCAGAGATAACTGGCTGCTGAAAGAAGAAAGTTCCGGATTGGAAAGTGGTTTTAATTGTGGTGATTTGTTCATGATCATTCCCTCCATAAATGCAGGATATTGTATAGATCCACAGATTGACAGGAAAACTGTGAATGCAGGATTAATAAGAGTATTTCACAGTGTATTTGCTGCCGTCTCCGATATATTTGGCTACGGCTTTGGAACTATTGTTGGCGGCCAGGGTCGGATCCATGAGTACCCAGTCTTTGCCGTCAAATTCGATAATATTGTCCACCCATCCTGATTCCGTGAGGTAAACACTGATCCAGGCATGATAGGCTTCACCGGAATAACCGACTTCCAGTTTTGTCGGAATGGACTGGGAGCGCAGCAATGCGGCCATCAGAGAGGCATAGTCGAAGCAGATGCCTTTCTTTTCTTCCAGTATCGTGTCAATATCCGGCACATAGTCGGTGGGTGTATTCTCGGCTTTATCGTTATCATAGGAAATATTCCGGATCACATAGTAATAGCTGTTCTGCACGTAGTCCAGATCATCGGCAGACTGGTCGGATAATTCTCTGCCCAGGGCGACGACCTGGGAATCACCGGTGAACCAGACATATTGATTCGGATAGAGAAATGGCTTGAATTCATCGCTGAGGCTGACGGAGAGATCCTTGGAAAAGGCAAGGGCGTAACTGTTGTCAACTACCCATTCATAGACTTTGAGGGTGTAATCGCCATTGCCGCCGGTCAGCGGAAAAGTGTTGTAATCGCTGCCTTTGATGGTGTATGTATAGACGGTACCGTCGGGAATGGTGATCTGGGCCTTGGCTTTCTCGGAGCGGCCTGTGTAGCGGATCATCACATACCCATCGGAAATGTTGGAGGCGTCAATGGAAACGCTGTCATCACCATAGCATGTCTCACCGGATGCGGTGGGAACAAGGGAGGCATAGGCATCGGCACGCTTTTGGCTGGAACTGTCTGCATCTGAGCCGGAGCCGTCTGCGTCTGAACCGGATCCGCCGGAGCCATCTGTATTCGAGCCGCCGGAGTGGCCGGCGTTTGCCTCTGCCTTCGATGAGGTGCCGCCTGAACAGCCGGTCAGAAGGCAGGAACTGCCAAACAGCAATATCAATAGCAGGAAGAACAGGGATGCACAGTATGTGTGCTTTGATCGATTGTGCATGCGCGAACCTCCTTCGGATGATTTTTCTTTAAAACTGTTATCAGTATACCATATATTTAATATGAAAACACCTCTGTTTTTTCATGGTATTTTGCGGAAAGCTGTGGTAGAATAAAAGTAATTGCGTATTATCATCTATTTTAAAATCAATTCGGAGGAATTTTATATGCAGAAGTTAACAACAATCAGAGAGATTTTCAGAAATCGCGACAATTATCTCGGTCAGACAGTCGAAATCGGCGGCTGGGTGCGCAACATCAGAGATTCCAAGACATTTGGTTTCCTTGTTGTGAATGACGGTACTTATTTTGAGCCTTTACAGGTTGTTTTCCATGATGCTATGGCGAATTTCAGCGACATCTGCCATCTGAACGTAGGTGCAGCCGTGATCGTTAAGGGCCAGCTGGTGGCTACACCGAAGGCGAAGCAGCCATTTGAGATCCAGGCTGAGACAGTTGAGATCGAAGGTGCTTCCACACCGGATTATCCGCTGCAGCCGAAGAGACATACATTTGAATATCTTCGTACACTGACACATTTAAGGGCGAGAACCAATACATTTGAAGCTGTGTTCAGAGTGCGTTCTCTTATTGCTTATGCGATCCATCAGTTTTTCCAGGAGAGAGATTTTGTATACGTGCATACACCGCTGATCACAGGCAGTGACTGCGAAGGTGCCGGCGAGATGTTCCAGGTGACAACGATGGACCTGAACAACGTACCGAAGAATGAAGAGGGCAAGGTTGATTTTTCAGAGGATTTCTTCGGCAAACCAACGAACCTGACTGTCAGCGGTCAGTTGAACGGCGAGACATTTGCTATGGCATTCCGCAACATTTACACATTCGGACCGACCTTCCGTGCTGAGAATTCCAACACAACCCGCCATGCGGCTGAGTTCTGGATGATCGAGCCGGAAATCGCTTTTGCTGATCTTCAGGATGATATGGAACTGGCAGAGAGCATGATGAAGTATGTTATCGGCTATGTATTGGAGCATGCACCTGAGGAAATGAAGTTCTTCAATCAGTTTGTGGACAAGGGCCTTCTTGAAAGACTGGAGCATGTGAGAACTTCTGATTTCGGCCGTGTGACTTACACAGAGGCCATTGAACTGCTGGAGAAGCACAATGATGAATTTGATTACAAAGTCAGCTGGGGTTGCGACCTTCAGACAGAGCATGAGCGTTATCTGACAGAGAAGATCTTCAAACGCCCTGTATTTGTGACAGACTATCCGAAGGATATCAAGGCATTCTATAT
>OLND01002542.1_pt1 | contig 16167 bp, 19 predicted proteins | sample 1672031 | NCBI WGS metagenome assembly OLND01 (sample SAMEA3136638, study PRJEB25190) | human gut metagenome | biome: human gut; feature: human-associated habitat; material: faeces | place: Austria | collected 2013
TCAAGCACTAAAAGTTAGAAAAGATTACATTAAGCATTTAAAAGGAAAGATCCCCGCAATTATGGGACTCTTTCCTTTTTTCTTGATTTTAACAAATTAATTATATCTTTTATATTTATATTTTTATTTCTGTTTTTTATTTTTGTTTTTTATTTTTTATTTTTATATTTTATTTTTATATTTTTGCTTTTTATTTATTGCTTTTTCTATAATTAACTAAATACGACACATAACTTACCCAATTATGTGGTAATATTTTTTCAAAAAATCTTGTTATCTTCATTAAGTTTCCTGGTACAATTGTAAATTTTCCCTTTAACATCTTATTAATTGCATATTTTGCAACTATGTCACTACTTAATGATGGTGCTGCAAAATTTACATCTGCTGCTTTATTAAAATTTGTTCTAACAGGTCCTGGACATAATACGGATATTTTAACTTTTGATTTTGCCATTTTTAATTCTGTTTTTACACATTCTGATAACCTATACACATATGCTTTTGAAGAGTAATATCCTGCCATTAGTGGTCCTGGACTAAATGCTGCCATTGAAGATACATTTAAAATTTGTCCACTATTCCTTTTTACCATATCTTGCAAGAATAATTTCATTAAAATATGCACTGCCATTACGTTTGTTTCTAACATCTTAATTTCTTTTTCAAAATTTGTTTCAACAAAATTCCCATGTACTCCAAAACCAGCATTATTAATAAGAATATCTATATCTTCGCTTTTTACTTCGTTATATAAGTCTATACAATTTTGCTTTATAGATAAGTCTTTTTGTATAACTTTTGCTTCTACTTTGTAAATATTTTTTATTTCTTCTGAAACTTCTTTTAATTTTTGTTCATCTCTTGCTACTAAAATTAAGTTATAACCTCTTTTTGCAAGTTCCTTTGCCATATCTCTTCCAATTCCAGAAGATGCACCTGTAACTAAAGCTTTCATTTATTCTTGTATGATTTATTTAATAATTTAAATAGACCATACTCTCCTTTCTAAATTTATTTTTATTCTTTCCAATTAACATAGATTTTTATACATTTTTAACTAAACTTTATCCTAGTTTATCTCCATTTTCCACTTTTCTTTCTGGAGTTATTAGTACTACACCATCTTTACTATATGTTCCTAATACTAATACTTCTGACATAAAATCTGCTATTTGCCTTGGCGGAAAATTAACTTCAAATGTAGCCATCTTCAAGCTCCTTTCTATTATTGTTTGTACAAAGTAATATACTATTAATTAAAAGAGAGTAAGAATTGTATGTTCTTACTCTCTCAATCATTTTGGTGCGCCATAGAGGAGTCGAACCTCCGACCATCAGATTAAGAGTCTGCTGCTCTACCAACTGAGCTAATGGCGCATACAACGTATATTATACGCTGTATTTTAAGTATTTGTCAATACTTCTTTAAAAAGTTCTTAATATCTTTGAAAAGTTTTTAATTTAATAGTTATATATTTTTATTTTTTACTGTTCAGTTTTATTTTCTATTTTTATGTCTTTGTTTTGTGTTGTAGTTGTTTTATTATTTGTTACTTTTTTTGTTCCTACTCTTACTATTTTGTTTTTTGGACTATAAGTATCTGTAGATAATAGTGTTTTAGAAATAACAGTTCCATTTTTCTTTAATATTCTATATCCTTTACTTTTACAACCATTAAATCCAACTTGTTCTACTACCTTTTTTCCATTTTCTAAAGTAGGATCTTTTTTATATTCTGTTTCATTTGGAATATAAGATATAACATCTGAGTCAATTACAACTTCATATTCCTCTTTTTCTTTTATTCCATATAAATCAATTTTTACTACTCCATTTTTCGCTGTTCCTACAATTTTTATTGGATATGTTCTTGTATTTTTAAATTTAAAATCAATTGACCCCCAATATACTGTGGCATCTCTACTTGGTGATACATATGATGTTTCAAATAAATGGTTACTTCTTTCTGTAATTTCTAAATTTGCTAATAATGCAGTATTATATAGTGTTGAAGATACTTGGCAAATTCCTCCTCCTACATCTGGTACTACTTTTCCGCCTACATATGCTGTACCTTCTTTATATCCTTTTTCTAAAGTTGTTCTGCCTATTGTTTTATTATAAGAAAAAATTTCTCCTGGCATTATAACAGTTCCATTTATTGATTTTGTTGCTAATTCTATATTTGTACTTCTATTATAATTGCTTGCATCATACCTTGTTGTAAAAGTTGAGAGCTTATCTGGAAATGCTTCTTCTCCTAAATCTGCTATAGTTTTCTTTGCAAGTGTTATTTTTAGTGGAATTACATATTCGTCTTTTTCTTCTTTTATTATTTTTTTAGCTTCATCCATGCTTATTGCAAAATCTACACCATTTACATGTGTATGAACCTTTGTAGGATTTTTAGTTACATATGCATCTTTTGGTTCTTTATAAATTTCTGCTCTTATTTTCTCTAAATTAATTGGATCTGGCTCAACTATTTCTGTTGGTATATTTAAATTTTTATCTCCTACATTTAAGTCTTCTATATTGTTATATATTTCTCTTTTTAGTTCATCTGCCTTTATTTTTTCTCCAGCAGTTCCTTTTGTAATTATTAATTCATCATCTTCTATGTAATAACTGCTTTGTACTACTGTTCCTGGTAATTTTAATGATGTATCAGTTATTATTTCCAATAGTCTTTCTTCATTTAATGTAAAGTCTAAATTTACATCTTTTTTAAATAATTGTGCCATAAGAATTTTATAATTATTTACTATAATATTTCCGTCTCTACCTATGTTATAAGCTTCTTCTACAGCTTTATCTACATTAAATGAAGCTTCTATATCTTTTGGATTAAGGTCTACCTTATAATCTCCGTCTATAAGTTTTATTGTTTTTAAAAGCTTTTCTTTAGTTACCTTTTCTATGTTTTGTTTTGCTTCCTCTTTAGACATTCCAGAAACATTAATACCTTTTATACTTACTCCAGACATTATATCATTATTATTTATATTTATTAATGAAAAAATTACAGACATTATTGCTAAAATAAATATTATTATTCCTAAAATTATATAAATAATTTTTCTTTTCTTTTTGTTTTTTTGCTTTTTATTTTCTTCTTTAATCTTTGTAACAGATTTTTCTTTATTAATTGCCAAGTCTGTTTTTACATTGTTATCTGTTTTTATTTCATTTACTTCTATTTTATTATCTTTATTTTCCGTACTATCCATTCTATTTTCAGTATTATCTATATCTTCTGCAATCTGTTCTACTTTTTTTGTATTTGTAACTTCTTCTGTTTCATCATTATTTTTAGTTATATTTTCTTCTATTATTTCTTTTTCTATTGTATTTTCTCTATTGTCTGTTTCCTTTTTCTCTTCTTGTTTTTCACTTTCTGGCTCTTTTTCTAATTTGGTATTATCTTGTTTCAATTCTTTTTCTTCTAAATTAAGCTTCTCTTGCTTTATTTCTTGTGTTTTTTTATTCTTTTGTATATCTTTTTTCTTATTATTTTTTTTCTGCTTGCTCATTGTCCTTCCCCCACTATATCATATATGCTTTTATGCAATAATATTACCACAATGATATATTTTTTACAACAAATAATAATACATATTTTGTCAAATTTTGATATTTTTGTTACATTATTGTTACAATTATGGACATTTTGCATTTCTTTATATATAATACTATATATATTTTATAAGGAGATTTTGTTATGATTGGTGATATGATAGCAAGAATACGTAAGGATAAAAATATGTCAAAAACAGAGCTTGCAGAAAAGACTAATATAAATATCGGTCATCTTACTCATATTGAAAAAGGCGAAAGAAGTCCTAGTTATAAAGCCCTAAAAGCAATATGCAAAGCATTAGATGTTCCATATCAACCAACATTATTTACTATAGATAAAAACATGGATGAAGTACACAAAGAATATAAATTAGTAAATCACATTTCATATCAGGAAGTTCCAGCCGTAAATATAGAAAACTTTATTTCATGTCCAGCTAGTATGGCAAGTGCTTCAATGGCAATAAAAATTAACGATGACTCTATGGAACCAAAATTAAAAAAAGATTCTTATGCATATTTAGCATTAAATATGCCTTTAGAAAATAAAGATATAGGACTATTCTCTTATAAAGGTCAATTATTAATAAGAAGATTTATTCTTAGAAAAGATGATATTGCTCTAAGGGCAGAAAAAAAGGAAATTGATGATATTTGTATAACAAAAGATGACGACTTTTATATTATTGGCAAAATATTAGGAACAAATGTAGATTAATTAGTATAATTGATAATTTTTGTAAAAAAGACTTGCATAAACATATTTTTAATATTATAATTTGTATGTTAACAAGAGAAGAATAAGGAGAAAATTAAATGGAATTAGTAAAGAATATATTTTTTAATACAGATAAATTGGTTGAAAACAGTAATGTAAAAATTTCTTATACAGGAGATTTATTTCAAAATAATTCAGAAGAAGTATTTATACATTATGGTTTTGGATTAAATTGGGATGATTTAAACGAAATTAAAATGGAAAAAACAGAGCTTGGTTTTCAAGCAGAATTAAACTTAAAATCATATGATACATTTAATTTCTGTTTTAGAAATAACAATAATAATTGGGACAATAATAATGGAGCAAACTATGTATTTCCAATAGAAAAAGTAGAATTATCTTTAGTTCCTACTGAAGAAATGTCAATTGCTGCTCCTAGAAAATTAAGAAAGTCTTATATTTGGAGTAAAAAAATTCGTATTGCTGTTTATAAAATAATAACTTACATTCCAAGAATTATCTCTGGAAATTATAGAAGAAAAGTTAATGAAGAATAAACAAAAAATCCCTCAATATAGCTGAGGGTTTTTTTTGACTTTATTTAAATAGTAACAAAAATATAACTTCATATTTTGTATTATTTTCTATATATTTTTATAATTCATAATTTATTCTTTCTATAATTTATAGTCTATTGTCTATAGTTTATTGTTTATTTTTAATTATTATTAAATTAGCAAACCCATCCACCATTTATAGAAATAATCTGTCCTGTAGTATAATTATCCTCTATTAACCACTCTACACATTTGGAAATATCTATTGTTTCCCCTATTCTTTCTAGTGGGATTTCTTCTTTTATACTTTCTAATTCTTCATTACTTAAATAATTATTCATATCTGTATTTATAATACCTGGTGCAATCGCATTTACACGGATATTAGATGGTCCCAATTCCTTTGCTAAAGCCTTTGTAAATCCATTTAATGCTGCTTTACTTGTAGAGTATGCTACTTCACAAGATGCTCCTGTTATTCCCCATATAGAAGAAATATTTATTATTAGTCCACTTTTATTATGTATCATATTTTTTGCAGCTTCTCTACTACAAAAAAATGCCGAATTTAGATTAGAATTAATAATATTATTCCAATCTTCATCTGTTAAATCTGTAAACAATTTACTTTGGGAAATTCCTGCATTATTAATAAGTACATCTATTTTTCCATATTTCTCAATTGCAAAATTTATTAAACTAACAGCCTCTGCTTTTTTAGAAACATCTGCTTTAAAAATATCAACATTAATTAACTCTTTTTGCACATTTTGTGCATAATTTTCGGATTTATTGTAATTAAGGATAACTCTATAACCTTTCTTAGCTAAAGTTTTTACAATGTTTGCTCCAATTCCTCTAGAACTTCCTGTTACTACAACAACTTTATTTACTATATTTCTTTCTGGATTTTCTTCCATTATTTAAATTCGCCCCCTTATATGTTGAAAAAAAAGAAGAACTAGAAATTCCAGTTCTTCGTAATTATTGGAGCCACTTGTCCGATTCGAACGGACGACCTACTGATTACAAGTCAGTTGCTCTACCAGCTGAGCTAAAGTGGCATTTGGTGACCCCGACGGGAATCGAACCCATGTCTCCGCCGTGAAAGGGCGATGTCTTAACCGCTTGACCACGGGGCCTTAAATAAAGTTTAGGATTTAACTAGTATATATTAATTAAACCCTAAAATCTGGTGAGCCATCGCGGACTCGAACCGCGGACAACTTGATTAAAAGTCAAGTGCTCTACCACCTGAGCTAATGACCCAGATATTTGTTACACCTTAGTAACAAATGCAGAATTTATTTTAACCTATTTTTCTTTATTTGTCAACAATTATTTGAGAATTTAATAAAATATTTTTATTAAATTCTCAAATTTATCATTTTTACTGTGAAAAACTATAATAATTTTATTATTTATTTAATTTTTCTACTAGCTCGTCTGCATCTATTCCATGTACTTCACAAGCTTCTTCTAAAGTTTCCATTTGAGATGCTGGACATCCTAGGCAGTGCATTCCTGCTTCCAATAATAAGTCTGCTTTTTCTGGTGCTTTTTCTAATATTTCACCAATTGTAGTTGTTTTTTCTATTTTCATAATAATTTTCATTCCTTTCTATGTTTTTTATTTATAAAGTTATAAAACTTTTTTGCAATTAATTTTCCTTTATGAAAAATTTTTATTATTTTATCATATTTTTTAAAAAAAGTATAGACAAAATCATTTTTTTATTATATTATGGTAAAAATTGTAAAAGGAGGTTTTGTTATAAATTTAATTGATTTTTTCTTTATTGTACTTATTATTAATTCATTTATCTTTTTCTATTCAATTTATTTGTTTTTTGATAATAAAGTTTTTAAAAATCAACAAGGTTATAAACTAAATTTAAAAAAGAATGATTTTTTCAATAAAAAATAGCCCATTTTTAATTAATAAACATAATAAAATATCTAGGAGGTCTTTTTATTAAACGTATTGTTTTTATTCTTATTTTTTCATTTGTTTTTTGCTTACTTGGTTGGTATATTTTCGTCCCTATTTTTCAAAGTAATTCTATTATTATAGATTATGGTTTAAGAAATTTCGATATTTGTAAAGAGCAACCTGTATTATGGCACTACATAAAAATAGTTTTTATAATATCTTTTGTAGGTTCATCTTTATTTATATTTAATTCTCTTTATACTATAATATTAAATATATTCTCGAAAGCATTTATGAAAAATCAAAAAGAAAAACATAAAAATAAACATATTATTGTAAAACATTTTTCTCTTCCATGCTTAATAGAAAATAAAAAATCTGGTCTTTTCTTATTAATTGGTGAAAATGAAAAGTCCCAAAATATTATTATTGATGAAAAGTCGTTGTATCAAAATATTTTAATCACAGGTACTATTGGCACTGGAAAAACTAGTAGCGCAATGTATCCTTTTACTAAGCAACTTATTTCTTATAATTCTAAAGATTCAGAAACAAAGATAGGCATGTTAATTTTGGACGTAAAAGGTAATTATTATAAAAAAGTAAAAGAATTTGTAGAAAATGAAAATAGAGAACAAGATTTAATTGTATTAGAACTAGGCGGATATTATAAATATAATCCTTTACATAAGCCAAATTTAAAAGCATCTGTACTAGCAAATAGATTAAAAACAATTTTATTATTATTTTCGCCTAATAATTCTGAAAGTTTTTGGATAGATAAATGTGAACAAGTTTTAACAGAGTGCATTAAATTATGCAGATTATATAACAATAATTATGTTACATTTGAAGAAATCCATAAATTAGTTACGATAGACAATTATTATTTAGAAAAAGTCAAATATTTACGAGAACTTTTTATCTTAAATAAATTAAATAGAGAAGATATTTACAATTTGCTTACTGCTCTTAATTTTTTCGAAAAAGAATACAATAACTTAGATTCACGTACTAAATCCATTTTAAAATCTGAAATTACCAGAATAACAAATACATTTGTTTCTGACTATAAAGTACACAGCACATTTTGTCCCAATGAAAATGAATTAAATTTCTTTGGTTTTGAAGATGTTGTAAATAGCGGAAAAATTGTAGTTTTAAATATGAATATAAGTGAATATACAGATTTATCAAAGATAATAGCAACATATTTAAAATTGGACTTTCAAACAGAAGCTTTAATGCGTTTATCTAAATGTAATATGGAAAATGAGAGGTCTATTGCATTTATTTCCGATGAATATCATGAATATTGTACTATATCTGACGCTAACTTTTTTGCGCAAAGTAGAGAATCCAAATGTATAAACATTGTTGCTACACAAAGTTACTCTTCTTTGTTAAATACCATAAATAATGAATCTGCTGTAAAAGTTATTATTCAAAACCTGGTTAATAAATTATGGTTTAGAACTGACGACATATTTACTATAGAAAGTGCTCAAAAGCAAATTGGAAAAGAAGATAAAGAAAAAATATCAAAAAGTATATCTGAAAATGCCAAAACTACAAATTATAGCTATTTTTCTAATTCGTTAAATTCTAAAGATTCTAATATTTCTGAGAGTTTAAATACATACCTTCAATATGATTTTATTTATGATACAAACTTTTTTACACAAAAACTAGAAAACTTTACTTGTCTTTCTTTTTTATCAGATGGTAATAAAATTTTAACACCTCAAAAAATTAAATTATTTCCTTATTTTAAAAAGTTCTAAATATCTGGTTTATGGGTACCATTTAAATCCTAAATTTTTATAAAAAGGTGATTTTATGTTTAAATTTAATAAAAAAATTCTATCAAGAAATAACATTTACTTTAAATTATTAATATTTATTTTAATCTTTTATTTTATCTTATCTTTTGTATTTCCAAGCTTTACTTTTGCTGCGACTCCTAAACTGGTTAACAAATTAAACGATGCTTTTAATAATATTACAGATTGGCTTATAAAACTTGCAACACCAGCTGCTGCAGTTGCCGTCGGCATAGGTGTTTTTATGAAGAAATTTAGTTTTGGTGATGAGGAAAGAATCCGTACTGCCAAAAAATTAATTAGAGGAAGTTTATTTTCTTATGCTTTTATTTTAGCTATTCAATTAATTTTATCTGCAATTAAAAGTCTTGTAGGATAAAATGAGGTGATATTTTGGAATCTATGAATTTAACAGATGTTATTATAAAAACAATTAATAGTATTTTTCAAACTTTATTTTCTTCTATAGATAATAGTATTTATTCTTTTTTAGATGATATTGTTTTTGTAGATAGTAATATATTAAGTGATTTATTTATGCAAAAAGTTTTTGGTACAAATTCTTCTAATGGAATATTATTAATTGTAAATTCCCTTTTAGTAGGATTTTTACTATACTATGGAATTAGGTTACTATATTCTCATTATATTGGATTACAAATAGAAAGACCTTATCAATTTATTTCTAAAATTATTATTTTTGGTATTTGCATAAATTGCTCTTATTTTATTTTAGAACAATTTATTAGTATAAATTCGTTTTTATCTTCTTCTATTCGTGAAATTGGAGAAAATATATTTAATTGTAATATATCTTTTTCTGAATTAATAAATAAATTAAATGCTTCTATTTCTCCAGAAGATAACAATTTTAACATATTTTCTTTTAACGGAATTATAAAATCTTTTGCTTCTATTAGCTTGCTTAATTTAATATTTTCATATGCTTTGCGTTATATTATGTTAAAAGTTTTTATATTAATAACTCCTTTTGCAATTTTGACGCTTATTAATAGCTCTACTTCTTGGTTTTTTAAAATGTATGTACGCACAATAATTTCATTATTTTTATTGCAGTCATTAGTTTCAATTATTTTAATTGTTATATTCACATTCAACTTTGAAACCACTGATATATTTTCACAATTAATGTACATCCGGTGGAATATATGCATTAATTAAAGCAAATTCTTACATGAAAGAATTAATAGGTGGAATTAGCACAGATATTAGTAATAATTTAAGTTTTTCCAAAGGTTTAATTATGAAATAAAATATAAATTTATTTCTTTATACCATATATAAACTCTATAATTCGTAAGGAGGTTTTTATTAATGAAATTTATTTTTCCACAAAATTATAGTTTTAAAAGCAAGTTTCTTGGTATTATAGAATATAATGTCTTAATTTTAAATATAATTTGGTGTGCTTTTGTTTTTTGTTTAATAAATTTAATATTTACCAATCTTAATCTTAAAATTTTTATATTTGTTACATTTTGTTTACCTGTTTTATTGTTAAGTATTTTCAGTTTTAATCACGAAAATATTATATCTATTGTTGTTTATATATCAAAATTTATTTTCAAACCAAAATCATATTTATATTGTAAAAAAAGTCGGAAAATGATATAATCTGTTGTAAACTGTATATAGTATTTATATACCATAATTTCTATATATAAGTTACTAGGAGGCAGATTATATGAAATTAGAACAAAATGCTCAAGCACCATTATTTTCTAATACACAAATACCAGATATATTTTTTTCAGAATATTTATCTTCTGCAAATGGAGATTACATTAAAATATATCTATATATTTTATTTTTATCTAAATATGATAAAGATATAAAGTTAAATGATTTATCAAAAAAATTAGTTTTGCCTCTTAAAGTTATTCAAGATGGTATAAAATATTGGGAAGACGCTGGTGTTTTAACAAAAAAGACAACAGGTTATATTATAAATGATCTTCAAGAAATTGAACTTCACAAACTTTATAAACCAAAAACTTCTTTATCTGCTGAGCAACTTCAAAAATCTGCAGAAGACCAGAAACGTGCTCAATCTATAGAATACATAAATAACAAATATTTTTCTGGTTTAATGCCTCTTTCTTGGTATCCGGATATAGAATTATGGTTTAGTAAATACGGATTTGATGAAGAAGTTATGATTGCCTTATTTAATTACTGTTTTAATAAAGCAGCTTTAAATAGGTCTTATATTCAAACGGTTGCAGAAGCTTGGGCAAGCAATAAAATTAAAACATTTTCTGATTTAGACAATTACTATGAAAGGCAAGAAAAGATAAATGTAATAATTAAATCTATTACTAAAAAGCTATCTTTAAACAGACAACTTTCACAATACGAAAGAGCTTATGTAGAAAAGTGGGTTTTAGATTTTGGTTATTCTTTAAATATTATTGAAATAGCTTTAAAGAAAACTACTTCAAAGGTTAATCCAAATTTTGATTATTTAAATAAATTAATATCTGATTGGTATGACAAAGGATTAAAAACACCAGAACAAGTACAAAAATATATTTCAGATATGAAAGTTAAACAAAAAAACGTACAGAATTTGCAAAAGGCAACTGGTTATAATCAATATAATCAAAGAAATTATGATAATTTAGATGATTTTTATGTTAATAAACCTATAGAAAATTTAAATTAATATTTTTTATAAAAATCAATATCATTGTACTCATTATCATTAAATAACGAAAAACGTTGTTTTACTGTTTTATCCTCTATCCATAATCTACTCTCTTTTATTCTTTGAAAAAATCCTGGATCAACCTTAAAAATTTCTTCTGCAAAAATTTCCTGCAATAATTCAATTCTCCATCTACGTCTTCCAAATCTTCGTCTTGTACCTCTACTTACTCTTCGATCTGCGGCTGTTATAGCTTCATCAAATAGTCTAACACCCCACATTGATTTATTTTTATAACTTAATATTCGATAATTTCCGTCTGTTACTGCATAACCAACTGAATTTGTTCCAATATCAAGACCTATGTAATATTCTTCTTTTCTCATTTTCATATTTTCCTCCATATTCTTTGTATAATTCCCCTCCATATTCTTTGTATAGTATTGACTTTTTTTAGCCATACATTTATACTGCATTTATATGGTTGTCTACCATATGAATTTGCACTACAAGTTCAAATAAAAATTTATTCAAGTCGTTCTTCGGAACTGTCCCACAAGTGTGGGACTTTTTTATATGTAAATTATACATTATAATGTAAATTTTAACAAATATTTTCTTTATATAAATTTATTTTTCTACATTTTACATCATTCCTTTCATATTATTTTCTTCCAATGTGCTTTTTTTCAATAAACTTATCCCTCTTCATTAATATCAGCATTCAACAATCAATATGTCTATAAAAAATCCCGACAAAACATCTCTCTGAATCTAATTTTTCAGTAAGATGTCCCATCAGGATTCTTTCATTCAACTAGCATGATCTGCAATAATTTTTTCGTATCATATTCTTTTTTCAAATTCTTCGATTGATTCAATCGTACAAGCTTTTTGCAGCCAATCTTTCAAAATAGCCATATCATTTTGGTTTTGGATTTTTTCTTTCAAAGTTTCTGTTATCTTGCCTTTTTGTTCTAATATTTCCAGGATCACTCTTTTTCGTTCCTCTAACTTTCCTATCGCCTCTCCCTCGATCCTTCCTGCTATCTTTCCTGCTGCTTCTCCTTCAATCCTTCCCGCTTCGTTTCCTGCATTCCAGCCATCATCATACCCTCCGCGCCTCTCACTTGCCCGGATCTTTTTAATTTCCTCTTCTTCGTTATATTCCAGTATAGACATCGCTACCACCTCTGCTCTTTGCTTCTTTAAAAAGTCTGCTAATATATTTTCACGAATACATTCTGTGACTGCTTTTTCTACCGCCTGCTCGATCGGCATGACTGCACGATATTTTCTGACTCGTTCTACATAAATGCTATACTCTTTCAATGTCTGACAGCTTTCCATGATCTGTCTGTTCATGCCGGCATTGATATTTAATACCAGTACCTTTAATTCCAGATCCACTTCCTCTTCTTTCTTTTGAAACGCATCCGATAACTTTAATATCCGGCGTTCCTCGCACGCATCCACACCATTATAGAATACGATAAACTTCGGTGTCGGTATTTTGACTACTCTCGAAGAGTATAACGTGTCGTCAACGACCAGTTTTTCCATCTGTTTTGCAATATAAAAAAGATCACGAAGCGGCATATTCGGGTTCAGTGTACTCTGGTGTTCATACAGATTCATATAAAGCCCCAGAATAAATGCAATATCGTTTTTCATTGCCATATACACTGCATTTTCCAAAGTAATGATCTCTAAGTCATCCGTCCTGTCATAATGCGTTCCGTTGATTGCATTATATAAGCTGAGCAATGCTTCTTTGTTATTAAAAAGCATTCTAAAAACGGTATCTTTGTAGTTTCGCTGCATCTTTAACTGTTGTTTCTTCATAATACGCTCCTTTACAGCCGGATAGATAATCTGTCTGGTTTTGAACCAAATGACAAAATGACACTTTCCCCGGTCTTAGTGACAGGAGCTTTAAAACTCCTGCTTTGATAGTGAATGAAAAGCATAGAGTTCTAAAGATAATATAAGAAATTTAGATAATGCCTGATAAGCTCTGGCATTAAAGAAAGTATTAGATTTATGCTTTGGTCTATTGTAACAAATAAGGGTTATTTTTACAATATTTTTTCTTGTAGAAATGTGTATCGTGTATATTAAAAGAACAACTTACAAAAATTGCAATGATTTAAAATCATGTTGCAAATATCGTCCAAGATATCCTTTCATAAAACGTGTCAATTCTTTTTGTACAGCATCTGTCACCATAAAAGAATATAAGCGTTCTAACGGAGCTGTCAAAATAAATTGCAAGGTATACAAGGCGTCCTGACTTAAAATTACCGGGTAAGCACGTTTCAGATCCGCCTGCTTTGCCGCACATTCCTCACAGACCAGTCCTCCTGCCGAAAAATATACCATGTGCGTTCCGGGCTTATGGCAGAAAAGACATTCAAAAAGTTCTAATCCCTGACCCTGCATCTGCATCATACGCATCTCGTAGATCACACGAACCAAAGGAAGAGAGACTTTCCCTTTTTGCATAGCGATCAATGTCATATATAAAAGTAATAATTCCTGTGAAGCTTCCATATTTTCTCTTGTAAAATACTGTGCCATTTCTGCAAAATACGATGCATAGCAGGTCATGTCATAGTCAATGGTAATATCTTCAAAAAACTTTTGTATGATACCGGACTTTACATTATAAGAGTTTCTTCCCTCGTAAAGTGAAAATTCTCCAAAAGTAAAAGGGATGGTACAGGCAGCCAGAGTGCTGCTTGCTTTTCTCGCCCCCTGTGCAAATGCCGATATCCTCCCTCTTTCTCTTGTAAGGATTTCCACACGTCTATCATACTCTTTGATCGGAGATGCTGTTAATATCATCCCCGTGACTGTTACCGGTTCTCTCATGGTTACTTCCTTCACTTTTCATCCGGGACACTCTTTGCACAACCCGTGGATCACACATATGCTGTATTTGTTTTTTATCTTCCGTTGCTGTACTGTTGTGTCCCTGATTTTTTCTTTCTTCCTTGCAATATGATAAATAATCCTGTACTTTACCTGTAGTGGCAAATTGCTTCCATAAACTATCTTCGTTCATTTCCCTATGCCATCCCTTTCTTCTCTCTGGTCAAAAATATCTTTTGCCAGAACATTTGACTGATTCCACCAAAAAGCTCTTCCGATCCACGAACCCGACTTTTTTTATGAATCTATCTATGATTAGAATGGCATTTCAAAAGCATTTATATACTTGGTATCTTTTGGATATCTAAGAGTTTACTCATCATAATCGCTCTTACGGTATCCAAAGTTCTTAATCAAAAAATCGCTGTCGCGCCAGTCTTTTTTGACCTTTACCCAAAGTTTTAAATTCACCTGACAGTCAAGCAGATTTTCAATATCATGTCTTGCCTGCGAGCCGATCTTTTTAAGCATCGCACCTTTCTTTCCGATAATGATCCCTTTGTGGGAATCTCTTTCACATACGATCGTTGCATCAATATCAATGATATCCTGCTTCTTTCTTTCCTTCATCTGATCGATTGCTACAGCAATTCCATGTGGAATCTCATCACTCAGATTGCGAAGTGCCTTCTCCCTGATCAATTCTGACACGATCTGTCTTTCCGGCTGATCCGTGATGGTATCTTCATCATAGTAGCAAGGTCCTTCTTCCAGATATTCAAACATTGTATGCAAAAGCTCATCTGTGTTCTCACCTTTTAAAGCAGAGACCGGAATGATTTCTTTGAATGGTACAATGTCTTTATAAGCATCAATGAATTTTAAGATTTCGGCTTTGCTGACGGTATCAATCTTATTGATCACTAAGATCACAGGTGTATCAATCTTGTTTAACTGTTCTGCAATGTGGCGTTCCCCGGCACCGATAAAGGTCGTCGGTTCTACCAGCCAAAGCACAAGATCTACTTCACGCAAAGTACGTTCCGCAACTGAAACCATATATTCCCCAAGCTTATTTTTGGCTTTATGGATACCCGGTGTGTCAAGGAAAATGATCTGTCCTTCTTCACCGGTATAAACGGTCTGGATCCGGTTACGGGTTGTCTGCGGCTTGTTCGATGTGATCGCGATCTTCTGACCGATCAAATGATTCATCAAGGTAGACTTACCAACATTAGGACGGCCGATCAATGTTACAAAACCTGATTTAAATTTCTTCATTTGCACACTCTCTTTCTGTCTGTATTCCTCTTTTTATTTCTTATGACAATGGTTTGATACTTTCAAAAATCCCGCTGTCTTCCTGAATATGCTGCTCATTTCCAATAACACATACACTTCCGCTTTCTGTGACAGCCTTGATCACAGTAGCAAGTTTTCGAATATCTTCTATCGAGCAGGCAAGCACCTGATCTCTTGTTTCTTGTAATTCTTCAATGGACTGTTCGGTCAGATATGCTGTGATTGAACGACGGCCTTTCATATTCGGTGTCAATGGCGTATCCATACCGCTGATCGTTCCGATGATCGTCTTTGTCACTTCTCTTTCCTGTGCATCATAGTTTTCCAAATAAGCTGCTGCGTTACGATACGTATCGATCGTAGCTTGCAAGTTCGGATCTCTGTAAGAAGCAAAATAACCCTCGCCAACCCGGTTAAACTGGCACGATACACCATAAGCACCACCCTTGACACGCACTTCATTCCAAAGATAGTCAAAGTTTAACAGATGACGTACCACACGCAATGCACCATAGTTATGTGCCACCTCTGAGAAGTCACCGCCTACTGCAACATATTGAATCTCAGCCGGTGTAGAGAACGCTTCCTGTGTCACACCAAGCTTTGGTTCAAATGTTTCTAACTTTGTAAGGCTGTCTGCCTCTGCTGTCCTTGCTTCATCCTGTTCGAAATTTTGAAGTCTTTTCAGGAAGCCTTCGAATTCATT
>OLND01002543.1_pt1 | contig 16163 bp, 14 predicted proteins | sample 1672031 | NCBI WGS metagenome assembly OLND01 (sample SAMEA3136638, study PRJEB25190) | human gut metagenome | biome: human gut; feature: human-associated habitat; material: faeces | place: Austria | collected 2013
ACGCCCACCAAATGTTCGCAGCTCAGAGGCTATGTCCTCTGGGCTGTTTTGTTTTATGCCGCCAAATCCGCTGGCAGTTCCAACCGCCCAAATGTGCGCCAACAGCGCCAATGCGGCGTTATGTGAAACGATAAAGTACCTCATGGCGCGAAGATAGCACGCACGCCGGCGGCGGCCGGCGGTCCTGTTAAGTTTCCGGTAAACGACCGGCGGCTTTTCGCCGTGTGCGTCCAAAGTGCTCATTCGCCGATATCTAAACCGCAATCCGTCAAGCTTTTGGCAAGGTTGCCACCCAACTGGCCGAAAGCCGACCATCTACTTGCCAATCTATCCATCGGCATAACCAATCAGTCCGCACCGCAACTTCTCAGCAAAACGCCGCGATGTCTGCGCCCTGCGGTATCCTTGAGCCACTTGCACCTGCAGCACCAAGGAGCCGCCATGCGCACTGAGCTCGATGTCCCCTTTTCGCACAAAGAAGAAGCCAAGGCGCTGGGCGCCAAATGGGACCGGACCAAGAAGATCTGGTATGTACCCAGCGGCGTCAACCCCGAGCCCTTTGCCGAGTGGCTGCCCGGTGTTGACCGATCCGACCCCTCGGCGCCGTATATATATCTAGTACTGGGCAAGCGCGAGTGCTGGAAATGTCACAAAGAGACCTCGGTCGCGGCCTTCGGCATTCCCTATCGAGCCGATAACGACGAGAGCATCGTCATCGCGCACGCGCCCAACGAAGCCGGGCACATTGCCATCGACACGGCCAACGCCAACGCACTCGCCATCGTGCCCGCTCTTGGCTGCGTGCCGGGCGAGATCCGCGACTATCTTCATAAGCGCTGCGGCTACAAGCCCGTAGGAGCGCGAGCTTCCAAAGCCCCGTCGCTCGGCAACACGTGCACCAGTTGCGACGCGCTGCAAGGCAGCCGCTATCTGTTCGAGGAGCCCTCGTCCCCGTTTGCCCTCACTGCCATCAACAAGCTGCCGGCACTGGAGTTTATACGCGTCGAAGTTGCCGGCGTCTTTGGCGTCCCGGCCACGCGCACCGACTTTGACCAAGCGCTCTTTACCTGGGCACGCGACCATCACGCCGAGTTCCACAGGCAACTCGGTGAGGGGGTTTATTTGTAGAGACGAAGATGCCTTCACAGCCAGCTCCTCCGCATCACCTATCCCTCGTCGCCGGCGTCATACACGATATCGAGGCCACAAACAGGGCATTTCTCCGGATACACCGGCATATGAACGCCTGTCTGTTTTCTCACTTCGTCGCTGAGTCTGTCACGCGCATCGATGAACCGAATGTCGAGACACGGTATTTGCGAGCCGCAGCAAGGGCAGGTGCCAGCAAACGACCCGCAATCAACTTCTACGCCCGGAAACATATTGTTGTCGATAAGGGCACGCGGCAGTTTTCCGTACTTCCCCATCACGATATCGCCTCGCCAGCTCACGCTCGCTCCCTTCCCGTTATTCAAACCAGGAAGAGCATGCACCAGCAAGTGCGCGCGAGATTGCATCGCCACGCGATCCGATCAAACAACACGATCGTAAAAGACCGCCAAAGCCAAATACGCTAATACGGCAGAAGCCCCGCCTTTTCACGCTTCTTTTCCGAGCGATCGAACTCAATGCGATGGGCCTCAAGAAACACCGTATTGGGTCGCCACTGACGCTCATTCGGCTGCCTTAGCGTCGCACCCGCAAAGGAAACGTAGTCGGTCTTATCCAGCAGGTACGATCCGCACAGCCGATATTCGCCGCAAACAGGCTCAAACGAAATCAGGTGAGCATCAAATAGGGAATGAAGATCGCGCCGAAGCAGAATGCCGTTGCTGGCAACCTGCGATTTGGGTCCCGAGTAATTCTCGATATGTGCAGCCTCCAGAGCTTCGCTGACGCCGCAGTCCGACACCGCGCAACGGCCATCATAGGCGGCAACGAGCTGCTTGCGGAACCATTGCTGCCCCAATCGCTCGCGCCTTAACGCATAGCGGACCTTTTCGTCGTCGGTCGTACCCTGTCCGGCAAACTCAATATCGACGGGCATGTGCTTCAGATAACTCATGTCGGGCGCAAAACGAGGGTCCGGTCCGCCTTTATGAACAGGACCGTGCAGAACAAACCATCCGTTTTCGGGCTCGAACCGTTCAACAAATGCAAGGCCGAGCACCTTGTAGCCCACCTCGGTTGCAAATATGACTCCGACTGGAACGCCACATTCCATGCAGTTGAGCATTTTACGGTTGTAATTCTGGTCTCGAAAACCAACGGTACCCGGCGCTTGAACCGAGTACTTAATGACCCACGTACCATCGTCCAAATAGAGCGGAGGCACATCGGTGTAGAAGCTCTTTTTAGAGTTATGGACCGAAAGCGCAAAGATCTTATTGGGATCTTGCTTCACCCGATCCTGGCCCGGCCAGAAGATCCCTGAATCCCGCGTTACGGGAAAGAAGTCCGAGCCAATTCTCAAACGGTACTGATACTGAGGGCTATCTTCCTTGGTGTGGTGCGGAAGGCTGGTCCAAACGCCGCCGCGCTGCTCCTCACCCAGAAACCACTCCCATGCCTCAACGTATTCGGAAGGCACGAGACTGCAGGCGCGGTCATAGCTTGGTCCATCCATCAACGGAACAGCAAGGTCAATGTCGTTCATCGCCAGCACCTACAACCATACGAACGCGAGTCATGCCCCTCAATAATATGGCCGAGAGTCAATTATTACGAGATCTCATTCCGCGATCGGCGCATCGTTGATGCTCTCGGTTTGCCGCCGGCGCGCTTGTACCCCGCTACCCCACTTCCCTGTATACTGATGTAGCACGTGTTTCATCCGGGCTTGTTGGGCCGGGTCGTTCATGGGAGGGTCTTATGGCTGCCTCGAATCCGCCTAAGGGGAGCGTTTCTTCTTCGTCCATCAAGCCGGTTACGCGCAAGGCCGTGCGTTGCCAGCGCGAGGTCGCTTGGCTTGTCACGCAGGCGGCGGGCAGGCTTGTGGCGACCACTCAGGACGTCAATGCGCCTACGCCGAGCTTTGTGTTAGCGGCGGCGCTGGATTTTGTGCGCCAATTGGAGCTTGCCGCGCAGGATGCCAACGGCCACCTCGACTACCAGAACGTTATGGCGCCCGACCTGCAAACGTTCTGTCACATGGCCAAGTTGCCTGCCGCGCCCAATGCGCTTTCGGACGCAGGCTACATGTTTACGCTCTCGGGCGCGGACCTTATCCGCGACATCTATGCATACTGTAGCGAGCTCGCCGAGCGCCACGTCTTTGACGCGGCAGAAGTCAAACCGGGAAATGTCATCAAGCTGGTTCTTAGGCTGTTCTTGATAGACGGGTTCGGGGCCATGCCGGCGTAAGCCGAGTCTTGAGCATCACCGTCGACTGGGCAACAACCGCTTTACCTTAATGGACGCCAATCGAGGGTCGATTATTGGGTCGCCTCGTCCACTAACGCATCTATCCCACGCACTCCGACAGTCGATACTTGCGGTTGCGGCTCGTCGCCGGCGCCGTGGGCTCAAGCTCGCCTTGAGCAATGAGCGCGTTGACGCGCGACCTAACCTGGGAAATTGTGAGCCCTGTGCGCTCTGCCAGCTCGCGCGTCCCCAGCTCGCCGTAGTGTTTGAGTGCCGTCACAATTAAGCCCCCGCCATGATCGACCGACTCGATCTTTGAACGGTAAAGTACGACCTTGAACCGATCGAATCCCGGGCAGAACAGGGGCTCGGCCAGACCATGCGCGCGCATGGCATCGATCATCATCGGGATGCCCGAGCCATTGCCCTCAGCCGGCGAACCTGCGCCATCCGGCAGCGGGACAATCGACATGAGCTTCACAAGCGTCGCGTTACGGCATCGGGAGCTGCCGTCAAACAAGTTCTCGCGAGTCTTTCCCCCGTAAAGGCCGCCAGGATTCGTCACCTCGACACGATCATCAAAGACGTCGACGGCAATCGATTGTCCACAGAGCCGATCCCCGTATTCTCGATGGATTACGGCGTTGGCGATTGCTTCGCGCAGAACCTCCTCGGGAATCTCAAGCGAGTCGACACGCGAGACGCCTTGGACGATCGAGGTTCGCCGCAAATTCTTGGCGACGGCTGCGACGGCATCCGAGATCATCTCGCCCAACGTTCCCTCACAGATTGTGCGGTCCATGAACCTTAGTGGCCCCGCAGCTCCCTTTTGAGTTCCCACGTGGACAGCCACATCAATGAAGAGCTTGGGATAGAACTGCTGAGGGTAAACGCCCGCGGCAAGGAGGCCGGCCTTGGTAACATTGCCCTGGAAGTCGAGGAAATTCAGACGCTCCATCTTTGTCTTCTTGTCCGCCGCACCGCGCATCGCTCGAGGCGTCAACGAATAGGCACGCTCTATCGTGCGGTCGACCAGCGACTCGTCGAGATCGCCCACACTCGTGCCGGGCACCGCATCGCGATCGCTAGGACTCGTCCGTTCGTATGACGACAGTGCCAAAACCTCGGTCGACGAAAGCGGGACATCTTTGTCATCGATGCGTTTGTAGCTGCCACCTTGAGCGCCCCGCTCTATGACATAGCAAGGCTTGCTCGACGGGTCGAGCTCCTCAATCGTGATAACGAGAACAACGGTCCCCCGAAGCCCCACGCGCTCAATGGTGTATTTGGGCGGATTGGCCAGCTTTCCGCGACCGCCAGCATCGCCCATGCCCGCCACGAATTGGTTGAGCACCTTCTCGGTCTCAAAGTTTGCAACTGGGACAAAACCCGCGCGCTCGCTCACTCCGAGCACGATGATGCCGCCGGCGGTGTTTGCGAAAGCGCTGACCGTTTCCCATACGTCGCGGGAAAGCGTCATGGCGCTCTCTTTTACTTCGACGCTAAGGTCATCCGAGCCCATACGCCTTAAAGACTCAAGCAGACCGGTCAGCTCGTTTTCGTTCATCTGCACGTCCTTTCGCTCGGTCCTGCGGAGAATGCCACGGATAGATTTCCCTCGTCTCTCAGTTATCTCTCGTAATTATCTCTCATCTATCTTTCTATCTCTCGGCTTAGAGATAGAAAGATAGATAGAGATGGAATGTCTACCATTTGCTTCATTTATACATATTTTTGCTGGTAGAACAATCGGTATTGAGACAATACCATGATTGCCTGTCTCTTTGCTGCTCAGTTATCTCTCATATTTTTCTCTCATCTTCCTGTCATCTCTCATATTAGAGACGAATGAGAGACGAGAGATACGCGAGTGATGGACGAGCGAGGATTTTCGGAGGGTCGGATATCGAGAGTGGATATTTGGACGGTTTTTGGGGCTTTTGGCGGCCGATTTCGCCCGAAAGTCCACGCTCGTTTGGCGAGTGTCCAAATTTCCACGCTCGTGCGGCGGTCACGCGGGGCCTATGCCCAATCCGGCTGCATCGTCTTCAGTTCGCCGCAGGGTCGCAGCCCCATATGGGTATACTTTCGAGGATTCGACTCGATTCGCCCCCGCTGGGGCGTCAAAGGAGACTGCATATGCCCACCACCTCAACCGACCCGCGCGCCGCTGCCGCCGCGCTGCTGGTACCCGGCACCACCTGCCACGGTTTTGCCATCGAGCGTTGCGAGACCGTGCCCGAGCTCGATTCGGACGCCTACGTGCTGCGCCACACTGTCTCGGGTGCTCGCCTGCTGTACCTGGCGTGCGACGACGAAAACAAGGCCTTTGCCATTGGCTTTAAAACGCCGCCGGCCGATTCCACCGGCGTGTTCCATATTCTTGAGCACTCGGTGCTGTGCGGATCGGCCAAGTTTCCCGTCAAGGAGCCGTTTGTCGACCTGATCAAGAGCTCCATGCAGACGTTCCTCAACGCCATGACCTACCCCGACAAGACCATCTACCCCGTTGCCACCACCAACGAGCAGGATCTGTACAACCTGATGGACGTGTACCTGGACGCGGTGTTCAACCCGGCCATCTATACCAAGCCCACCATTTTTGAGCAGGAGGGCTGGCACTACGAACTGGACCTGCCGGAGGGCGACGGCGACAGCAGCGCCGCGAGCCTGCACGAGGGCACGCTGCGTTATAACGGCGTGGTGTTCAACGAGATGAAGGGCGCGCTGTCCGACCCCATGAGCGTGCTGGACGATGCCGTCAACGCCGCGCTCTATCCCGACACCGCCTATGCGCACGAGAGCGGCGGCGACCCGCGCGCGATTCCCGCGCTCACCTACGAGCAGTTCCTGGACACGCACGCGCGACACTACAATCCCTCCAACTCCTACATCACGCTCTACGGCGACCTGGACGTGGACCGCGCACTGGCCTTTTTGGACGAGCGCTATCTGTCGCAGCCGAGTGCCGCGAGCCGCCGCATGGACGCTGCCGTTGCCGCCGGCGAGGACCCGTCCACGCTGGCGCCCAATCCGTTGGACGCGCAGGCGCCCGTGACCTGCGAGTACAAGCGCATCGAGATGGCCACCACACCCGAGAACGCCCTGGTGGGCCTGGGCCTTGTGCTGGGCAGCGCGCTCGACCGCAAGCGCACGATCGCGGCGGATATCCTGTTCGAGGCGCTGCTGGGCTCCAACGAAGCGCCGGTTAAGAAGGCCATTCTGGCCGCCGGCCTGGGCGGCAACGTGGTGAGCTACACCGCGGCCGAGAGCCTGCAGCCCTACGAGCTCATCATGCTGCAAAACGCACAGCCCGGTGTGGCGCGCGAGCTGCGTCGCGTGTTCCAGGACGCCTGCCGCGACCTGTGCGAGCACGGAGCTCCGCGCGAGCGTCTGGAAGCCATCATCAGCAGCAACGAGTACGACCTGCGCCAGCGTGACTATGGCATCGCCGACGGCGTGGCCATTGCGTGCGACGCGCTGAGCACCTGGCTCTACGATGACGACGCCGCGACGCTGGCGCTCAAGTACGGCCCGGTGTACGAGGAGCTGCGTAGCGAGCTGGACGGCAGCTATTTTGAGGACCTGCTGCGCGAGCTGGTGCTGGAAAACGACCACATGGCACTGGTCGAGCTGGTGCCGGTGGACGCCGCCGAGGGTTCGGAGGGTGCCGAGGCCGCCGAGCTGGCAGCCAAGCGCGATGCCATGACCGATGCCGAGCTGACCGACGTGGTCGAGCGCACGGCCGCGCTGCGTGCCGCGCAGGAGGCGGAAGACACACCCGAGGCCAAGGCCACGCTGCCGCGCCTGCGCGTGTCCGACATTGGCGAGGCGCGCCCCGAGCCGCCACTGATCGTGGACACGACCGTGCCCATCCCCTGCCTGCGCCACGGCATCCCCACCAACCGTCTGGCCTACGCCATGCAGTATTTCGACCTGAACTGCGTCGCGTTTGAGGACCTGCCCTATGTGACACTGCTCTGCCGCCTGCTTAAGCAGCTGCCCACGCGCGAGCACTCGGCCGAGGAACTCGACAACTTGCTCGCTGGCAAGCTCGGCTTTTTGAGCTTTACGACCGAGGTCATGACGCAGCCCGAAGTGGACGGCGTGCGCCCCTACCTGCTGGTGAGCGCCGGCGCCCTGTCCGAGAAGATCGATGCGCTGGCGAGTCTGCCGCGCGAGGTATGGTCGAGCACGCTTTTGGCAGATGCCGACGCCGACCGCGTGCGCGACGTGCTCACACAGATTCGCATTGGGCTTGAGCAGGGCTTTATCAACAACGGCCACTCGGCGGCGCTCGGTCGCGCGATGAGCTACAGCTCGCCTTCGGCCGTGGTGCGCGAGCAGCTTTCGGGCGTGGACTTCTATCTGTTCCTGCGCGACCTGCTCGACCACTTTGACGAGCGCGTGAACGGGTTGCGTACCAAGCTTGCCGAGCTGGCAGGCCGCATCTTTGTGGCCGATGGCTGCCTGGCGAGCTTTACCGGCAGCGACGAGGACTTTAACGCATACTGGGCCGCCGCGGGCGACCTGGAGCTGGGCGCTGGCGACGGCGCCGATGCCGGCCGCAACGCGCTCGTGGTGCCGACGCCGTGCGACCGCCACGAGGCCTTTGTCATCCCCAGCGACATCTGTTTTGCGGCAAGCGCGTGCGACCCGCGTCGCTTGGGCATCGACGTGACGGGCGCCTGGGCGGTTGCCGCCAACGCGCTCTCCTACGACTATCTGTGGAACGAGATCCGCGTTAAGGGCGGCGCGTACGGCTGCGGATTCCGCGCGGCCGGCGAGCGTCAGGCGGCGTTCTACACCTACCGCGACCCGGCAATCGACCCCTCGATTGAGCGCGTGGCGCGCGCGGGCGAATGGCTCGGCAGCTTTGATCCCGACGAGGCCGCCTTTGAGGGCTTTATCGTGAGCTGCGTGAGCGGCATGGACGCGCCGGTGAAGCCGTACGCGCTCACCAAGCGCCGCAACACGACCTACCTGGCCGGGCTCGATCCGCATGCGCGCGAGGAGCGCCGCGCCCAGATGCTCGCCGCGCACGGCATCGTCAGCACGCTGTGGACCGCGCTCGTGGCGGCGGCGTGCTTCCTGGTGTCGGGAGCCCCCTTCGATTGCATGCTCCCCTTCATGTTGGTCACCGTGGCAACCAGCATTCCCCTCACCGCGTTGTCGCTTGCACTGGGCCTCGTCTCGCGCAACCAGATGGCGGCGAGCTTCTCCAGCCTGCCCGTCATAACCACCGGCATCGTGCCCCTGTTCTTCATGTACGCCGAGTCCACGTTCCAGGCCCTCCCCCTCCTGCCCACCGGCGGCGGGTTCGCGCTCGTCTACGCGCTGGCGGAAGGGACGCTGCTCGCCCCCGGTTCCATCCTGCCGGCAGTCGGCCAGCTCGCATGGATCGTCGCGAGCGTCGTCGCGCTCGTCGCGGTCGCGCCGCGCATCCCCCGCGACGAGTAGGGGAAGGCGCGGCAGGGGCGTGACATCGTCCCCGTCCCCCTGTCTCGGTGCTCCTTTCGTCCCTCCCCCTGCTCCTCTCGTCGCGCGGCGCGCTCCCGGCGTCGCGTTTCCCTTGATCAGCGCTTCGTCTCACGGGAAACTGCTCACCGTCCGAAACGAAAGGAGCAATCACCCATGAATCCCCTGCTGTCCATGGACGACGTGTCCTTGAGCTTCAAGGCGAAGCGCGTGCTCTGCCACCTCTCCTTCGAGGTGGAGCGCGGCGAGTGCTTCGGCTTCCTGGGCCCCTCGGGCGCGGGCAAGACCACCACCATCAAGCTGCTCACGCGCCAGCTCGTCAAGGATTCCGGGCGCATCATGCTGTTCGGGCGCGCCATCGAGCACGCCACGAACAGCGACTACGAGCGCATCGGCATCCTCTCGGATACGAGCGCCCTCTACGAGCGCATGACCATAGAGGAGAACCTGCGCTTCTACGCGAAGGTCCGCGGCGTGACGGGCAACAACATCCCCACCTTGCTCGAGCGCATGAACCTCGCGAACGACCGCAAGACCCTTATCAAGAACTGCTCGAAGGGCATGCGCCAGCGCGCGGCCCTGCTGGCGGCGCTCGTGCACGGGCCGGAGCTGCTGTTCCTGGACGAGCCCACGAGCGGCCTCGACCCCGCCGCGCGCGCCGAGGTGCACAAGATGCTGCACGAGCTGAACGACCACGGCACCACCGTGTTCCTCACCACGCACGACATGGCCGAGGCCGAGAGCCTGTGCCGCCGCGTGGGCATCTTGAACGAGGGCGCCCTCGTCGCCTGCGACGCTCCCGACGCGCTGCGCCTGCGATTCGCGAGGAACGAGGTGATCATGCGCCTTGCGGACGGCCGCGCGGTGCGCACGTCGAAGGACGCGGCCGGCGCGCCGGCCGTGGCAGAGGCGCTGGCCTCGGGGGCGTGCCTGTCCATCCATTCGGTGGAGCCCGATCTGGAGGAAGTGTTCTTGGAGCTCACGGGAAGGGAGTTTTAAATGGAAGCCACGTTGCGCAAGACCGGGGCGCTGCTCGGCAAGGACCTCAAGGACGTGGTGAAGAACCCCACCATGCTCGTATGCTGCCTCTTGCCCGTAGGGTTCATGCTCTTCTACAAGAATGCGGTGGGCGGCGGCATGGAAGGCGAGCAGGCCGAGGCGTTCTCCTCGATGCTCGTGTCGTGGTCGCTGCTGTTCACCGCCACCATGGTGGCCTCCATGGCCACGCTGAACGCCATCGCCGAGGAGAAGGAGAAGCACACGCTGCGCACGCTCATGCTGGCGAACGTGAGCGCCGAGCAGATGCTGGCCTCGCGGGGCCTGGTCACGCTGCTCGCCATCGGCGTGGTCGATGCGGCATGCTACCTGGTGATCGGGCAGCCGCCGGCCGGCCTGCCGGCGTTCCTCGCGATCGGCATGGCGGGATCGGTGCCCATCGTGCTGCTGTCGCTCTTGCTGGGGCTGGTGGCGCGCGACCAGATGTCTGCCGGCGTGCTGAGCATGCCCATCCTCATCGCGGGAATCGCCCCCATGTTCGCCCAGATGGTCGACGGCCTCTCGGACATCGCCCCCTACCTGCCCACCGGCGGCATGAACGAGCTGGGGCTGCTTCTGGCGCGGGGCGAGCTGCTCTCGCCCGACGCCATCGTGCCCGTAGCCACCACGCTCGCCTGGGTGGCCGTGGCCGCCGTGGCCTTCGCCCTGCTCTACCGGCGCCTGGCGCGCGACAACTAGAGGCTGCGCCCGCTGCGCTAGGCGCTGCATTCGGCCAGTGCCCCATCTCTCTCGGCGTCCTGCCCCGCACGACTTCGTATACCTGAAGGGGTGGTGCGTGAAAGCCCCTTCAGGTCGAGGGCGGGTCCTCGATGCCGTCGGGAGCCGAGGCGCCGCCCTTCTTCTCGGTATCAGATGAAGGGCGAATGTCCTGCGCGGCGAAGAAGGCATCGATCACCGATTGGTCCCGTTTCGTGCCGAGAACCGGCTTGCGCTCGTAGGCAGCCGCCTTGGTTCGACGGGTGGGACCCTTACCGAAAACCGAGCGCTCCACGACGCGCGCCTCTGCGTTGTCGAGCCTGCGCGCATGGCCGTGCACGTCCTCATGCATGCAATCGCCTCCCTTGTCGCTCTTGCACCTCGGCGCCGCTCCCGCGATCGCCCGGTCCATGCATCCATGATAGAAAGGCGCAACCTCCTCTCAACGATGAACTCAGTAGCTGGGCAACGTGTTCTTGGCCACCGGCCTACCCGCCACCCTAACGGTGCGATCAAAGCGGCGAGCGGCATAAGGTTTTAGTTTTCGCAGGTCAAAAGTAAAATGAGATGCTTTTTTCAGCACCTTGGTATCACGCGCATCGCCCTCCATAGGGCGAAAGCAACCGGACACCCTTCAGGGGCGATTGCTCGGCGAACGGGGTGGCGGCGCGGGCGAGCAGCTCGCCTTCGCCGCCATACGCTCCCCCACAGGCTGATTGGCCGCCGATCGCCCTCACTGCCACCCCGATTCCGCACGGGAAGAGCGGGCGCCGTTCGCCCTCCTCCACACCAAAACGCCAAGAAAATATTGGCATAATGCAATTAGTTATGAGATGATAGTGTTTGCAATTATACCTAAGAAGACACGTCCGCCCACCGCGCAGCCGATGCCGGAGCACAGGGACGAAGTCCATTCTGACGAGAAAGAGGTCCCGCCCATGTGGAGCAGCTGCCATCCCAAGTCCGACGAGGATATGAAGGAGTGCGCCGAGCTCGGCAAGTCGCTCAACCGCCTGTCTCAGCCCACCATCCTCACGCTGCTCGCCTGCTCCGACAAGCCCCTGCACGGCTACGTCATCGTGCAGCAGGCGGCGGAATCCCCCATGTTCGGCGGCAAGAAGCCCGACGCCACCGGCATCTACCGTGCCCTCAAGCGCATGGAGGAGGCCGAGCTGGTCACGTCGGTATGGGACACGCCGGAGGAGGGCTCGGCCAAACGCCTGTTCTCGCTCACCGACAAGGGCCGCCGCTGCCTGCGCCGGTGGATCGATGCCCTGGCCTGCTACGAGCTCACCCTCGAAGAGCTCCGCGGCCTCGCCGCCGGCGCTTTGGGCATCGACCTCCCCGACGCGCCCTTGTGCTCGCATTAGCAACGCCCCTCCCCTGCTGCATAACGCAAACGACGCCCACCGACGTGAGCGCCGTTTGCTTTTCGGGAACCGATGCCGCTGCGCCCGAAGCCCGGAGCACGGAGGGGCCGCCGCGCAGGAAGAGCCTACCCTTCCCGCACCTTCCGCACCGGCACCGGGCCGCATTCGTCCCGCATCTCGCAGTGGTCGCAGTCGTCCACGAGGGACATCTCGATGAGGTCCCAGCCTATGCGCTCGTAGCCGAGGGCCTCGTAGAACGGCAGGCTCCCTCCGCGCGACACGAGGCGCAGCTCGCCGTGGCGCGCAAGAGCCTCTTCCATGAGCGCGCGGCCCACGCCGAAGCCGCGCCAGGTCTCGTGGGTGATGACGGGGTTCACGAACGCCGTGCCGTCCTCGGCGAGCGCGATGCGAAGGAACCCCACCACCTCGTCGTCCTCGTTCACGGCCACGCGCACGCCCTCGATGGAGGGGATGGCGTCCATGCCCTCCAGGTTGGCGTAGCCGTCGAGCACGGCCTTGTCGTCCGGCCGCGCATCGCGGATGGTGAACAGCTCGTTCGTCATAGGAGTTCCTTCCCTACATGATAGGCGGAACGTAGATCTTCATGCGCGAATCCGGGATGGCCTTCTTCGCCAGCTCCGTCAGGCCCTGCGCCACGATGGGCAGCTTGTCCACGGGCAGGCCCATGAACATCATGTCCTCGGCCACGTCGGTGGCCGCACGGCAGCCGTAACAGCCGAATGTGATGTTGGGCTCCTGCTCCGTCAGGGGGTACAGCACCGCCTCCACGCACATGGAGTTGAACCCGCTCGCGTGGAAGTCGAAGCGGTGGCCCGAGTAGTAGCTCATGGACATGCACAGCCACATCATCTGCTCGGGCGTGCCCGTCACCACCACCACCTCGGGCTTGCGCACCGTCTTCGCCAGGGGCGCCACATAGGTGGCACGGCGGCTCTTCGGCGGCAGCGTGGGGCGCTCGGCCACCATGCGGGCGGCGGCCTCGGCGTTCACCACCTTGTGGAACAGCACGTATATATCGCCGGTGGCCAGCTTCTCGGGCACGCCGGTCATGCCGAAGATGGACGTGCCGTCCGGGCACGAGTGCCGATGCGGTGGCATGAGAATGCTCGCACCGCGGCGCGCGGCCATCATGGCCTGGCAGAACCGCTGGTTCTCGGGCGGCAGGGGCACGTCTGGCAGCGGCTCGTCCTTGTCGATCAGGCTCACGGCCACCGGCTGCCAGCGCAGGCCCAGCTTCTCCATGATCACGCGCTGCCATTCCGCGTACTGCTCGCGCAGCTCGCGCGAGATGGGCTCGGCCCGCGGCTCGTCGGCAAAGGGATCGTACACCGCGTCGCCCGTGGCCTCCACGGAGAGCGCGCGCTGCGGGCAGTTGCCAGCGCACGTGGTGCATCCCACGCAGTCCTCGATGCGCGCCGCGAAGGGATGCCCCTCCTCGTCGGCCTCCAGCACCTCGCACGGGCAGAACGCGATGCACAGCCCGCACTTCACGCACCGGTTCGGGTCGTTCACAATTCGGTAGTCGGCCATCAGCGCAGCTCCTCCTTGCACCACGGCGGGTACACGCGCCGCCCGGCGGAATCGGTCAGATGGTACGAGCAGAACGGGATGGCGCGCCCGTCGGGCACCGTCACCATCATGGAGCACTCGCGCAGGCGCTGCGTGTCCATGGACACCGCGTCCATGTAGTTCATGATGACCACGGAGAGCCCGCTCGCCACCTCGACGCCCTTCTTGTCCAGGATGTCCAGGAACACCGAGCCCTGCGGGCTGTCGGGCGAGTACCCCGCGTGGTACTCCTCCATCGTCATGGCGCGCGTGGCCGGGTAGAACCCGGACGGATGCGCCGGCACGCCCGCGGGAGGCTCGCCCTTCACGAAGAACACGCCCGTGTCGCACAGCGGGTTCGAGCACCCGAGCGGCCACACGTCGCGCGGCTCGATGAGCCCGTCTGACTGCTCGGCCAGCTGGAAGATCACGTCGCCCGAGCTCATGGGCAGGGCGCGCTCGGCGTCGAAGCGGCCCGACGTGAACGCCGGCTGCAGGGCCAAGCCTGCCACCACGTCGGCGTTGTCCAGGCAGAAGCGCAAGAGGTCGCCCAGCTGCCCGTCGTTCAGGCCCGCCACCACGGCCACGGACAGCACCACCTGGATGCCCACCTCGCGGCAACGCTCGATGACGCGCATCTTCACGTCCAGGATGTCGCGCCCGCACGTGCCCTCGTACACCTCGCCCGTGAGGCCATCGAACGACAGGTACACGCCGGTGAGCCCCGCCCACACGAGCTCTTCCAGATACCCGTCGCGCGCGGCTATGACCAGGCCGTTCGTGTTGACCTCGATGCCCCAGAAGCCCTTCTCGCGGCCCATGCGGATGATCTCGGGCAAGTCCTTGCGGCACGTGGGCTCGCCGCCCGTGATCTGCACGGCGCCGTCGGTGCCCACCGCATTCGCGATGACGTCGTACATATCCGAAATTTCCTCAAGCGTGGGGTCACCCTCACCCGTCTCGGCGCTCATGAAGCACACGGGGCAATGCAGGTTGCAGTTGCGCGTGACCTCGATCTCCAGCAGCGTCCCGCGCCTCTGGTGCCGGCTGCACGTGCCGCAGCCGTGAGGGCATGGCGCCGTGGCCGGAAGGGTGTTCTGCGGCGCCGTCTTGGGAAACGCGAGCGAGCGCAGCCACTCATAGTGCGCGGCGTCGGGCCACATGCGCGTGGCCAGCCTCCCGTGGTCGGAGCAGGTGCGCTCCATCCACACGACTCCCTCGGCATCGGCGTACACGTCGGCCGGCAGCTCGGCGAGGCAGTCCGGGCAGAGAGCCGTGGTCTTGTGCAGCGGCGTGCGCTCGTTGTCTCTCGATTCGTACTCGCTCATCACGTCTTCTTCCTCATCATCGTCGATCTCGACGGTCTGTAAAAGTCAGCGAGGGTGGCTGCGGTGCCCGAGATTCGCAGGATCGCGAAGGCGAAGCGTACTGCGGTACGCGAGTCTCACGTGTTCGTGCGAAGATCGGGTGCCGCAGCCGACCGCAGCATCGACTTGTTCCGTCGGCCGACAGGCCGACGGAACCTCCTATTCCTGGTCGATGTACTGGCGCGGGTCGTGCTCGTCGTTCGGCGGGGTGATCACCTGGATGCCCATGTAGTCGACCCAGTCCAGCACGCGCTGGGGCACGAAAAGGTCGGTCTGGAACACGGCCGCCTGCTTGATGGCGCGCATGCACGAGATGGCGTGCGCAAGGTCGGTCTTCTCGTCGATGTCGGCCACCGGCGACAGGAACGCGGAGGGCACGTCGCGCTCCTCCAGCTTCTCCATGTAGCCGTCGAGCGCCGGGCGGCCGTCCAGGTTGTAGTAGACGCCCTGATGGTCTATCGGCGTGTTGTGGCTGAAGCCCACGAGCGACGTGCCGCATTCCTGGCACGGCGCCTGCACGAAGCCGGGCTTGCCGATGCTCTGGAAGTAGTCGAGCCATTGGAACGCAGCCACGATGTGCGACTTCGGCATGGTGGGGATGTCGCCGCCCACGGACACGATGTGCTCGTAGCCCTGTGCGAAGATCTCCTTGAACGCGTAGTCGAAGTGGTCGTCGAACGTGGCGCCCTTGTCCGTCATGTAGTGGATCTCCATGGGCCACGGGCCGATGGCATCGTAGGTCTCCTTCATCAGCTCCACGTTCTCGGCCGGCGTCGTGGACACGAAGAAGTCGTAGGTGATCTTGTCGACGCTCGGATCGGCCGCCACAGCCGCGTCGTTCTCCATCTGCAGCTCCATGAGCGCGTGCATGGCGAGCTCGCTCACGTCGTACAGGCTGCGCTTGAAGAACTCGGCCGCCTGCGCCGGGCTCAGGAAACCGTCGTGCTCGGTCGTCAGGCGCGTCTTCACCATTCCCGGCACCGGGGGCTTGCTGAACAGCAGCAGCGCTTGCTTCTTCTCGGCCATAGGAACATTCTCCTTCTCGTCGTTCTTATCCGTTGTCTCTCGTTCGTGCGCTCGCGCACGGCAGTTCTTCTTCGTCGCCCCTCCCCGCACCACGGAAGGCCCCGCAGGTTGCACCCCCTCCAACCTCAACCGATCACGCAACTGCATCCGCTCCCGGTCCACCGCCCTTCGCAGCAACCGCGAGGGCGGAGCGGAAGAGGGGGCCATGCAGTGCGACGAGCTTTCGCGAAGTGTGCGA
>OLND01002554.1_pt1 | contig 16093 bp, 5 predicted proteins | sample 1672031 | NCBI WGS metagenome assembly OLND01 (sample SAMEA3136638, study PRJEB25190) | human gut metagenome | biome: human gut; feature: human-associated habitat; material: faeces | place: Austria | collected 2013
GCTGGTAGTAGGTCGGCGTGGCTTTGGGGGCTTTTGGCGGCGTAGCATCCTCGGCAGGATTCCGCGAGATGATGTGCAGCTTTTTTGCTTGCGCGAAGATGGTGGAGAGCAGACGGTGGAACTCCAACACGGTTTTCCGTGAGAGCGAGCCGTCTGTTTTCTTGTTTTGGCCGGGTTGCAACATCTCACGATATCCGGCAGAAAGAAGTCGGTGCAAATGGCCTGAGTTATACTATTTGGATATAATGCGGAGGCAGCAATCAATAAAGTCGATGGTATATTGGCGTGTATGCAGCAAGGGGGAGCCTTCCAATACATGCAAGTACTGGAAAATAGCATCAGTTATGTCTTTATCGAGCAATTCATAGCGGCGAATGCCGGAAGGTATCTTGTGTTGAACCAAAAGGTGACGCTCGGCTGTAATATGGATGGAATGGTCAGCGCTAAGGGAAAACACATCTTGGTCAACTAACCGAACTAGTGAGCCGTTCAAACATTGCTGGCGAAGTGAATGTAATCTTTTTTGCCGAAGCACAGGGGAAATCGCTGTGTTGTGTGTGAATGCTAATATGACGAAGAGTTGGGTCCTAAGTTCAAGAACTTGCGGAACCCGAATCCGAATAAATCTGATACGGTAAGCTACACAATCAGCGGAAATATTGATGAAAATGCAGGCCGCTTAAACTGGGTAGTTGAGGCACCGAACCCGGCCAAAATCGGTAAGGACCAGTGGAGAGCTACTTATGCCGACCTGTCTGAGAACGACACCGTAATCGTCACTTACAGCTTTACCGCTAAGGCCGATATTCCCAAAGGACTGTCCAAGTCGTTGGGATTCAACCTGACGAGCAAGGGCAAGGACAACGCAGACAGCGCCTTTGGTGACTTCGTCAGCCAGAGCAACAAGCTGTTTGTGAAGGCAACCGCTGAGATTGAGAACAACACAAGCCTCAAGGTTGACACCAAGGCTCCCACGATTACGCTGAGTGATACCGCTAACAACGGTAAGTTCTTCTACGCCCCTGTCGGCGTTACGGTGGCAGACGATGGGATCGGTCTGGCCTCTGTTACCTTCGGCGGCAAGGAATTGACTTTGAGTGCTGATGGCTCGTATAGCTTGACGGAAAGCGGCACGCTGACTGCCACTGATAAGTTGGGTAATACTTCTAAGCTGGACATTACCATTGATACCACTGCGCTGGACGCGGCCCGCGCGGCTATTGCAAAGCTGCCGGATGCAGCATCTGACTATACCTGCAAGGCGAATCTCGAAGCCGCAGAAAAGGCAGTTGCGGACCTGAAAGCAACGGACTCCGCTGCGTATAGTAAGCTGACGGAAGCTGAACTGAACAAGATTGCCGCTGCCCGTACAGTCGTTGATGAAATTGATGCCGAGATTCAGACTGCTCAAGCAGATATTGCTGCGCTGCCGTCCGATATTCAGCCGACGGCGATTACGATTGAGGCAGTCAGCAAGGTTCGGGATCAGCTGAAAGCCCTGACGAACAAGGGCGTTGAGGTGGAGAAGGAAGTTGCTAACTACAGTACTTACAAAGCTGCGGAAGAAAAGCTGAACGCTGCGCTTGAAGAAATTGATAGCATCAAAAATGACATCAAGGACTTCAAATACACCGGTTATGGCGATAAGTCGGCGGTGAGCGCGCTGCGCGGCAAGGTCACGGCCCTGCAGACGAAGTACGGCGACGATATTCTCTCCGATGCCGACCTGAAGAACCTGACTGACGCCGAGGCGGCTGTTAAGGCTACCGGCGATAAGGTCGATGCGGTTGTTGTGGAGATCGACAAGCTGCCCACCAGCCTGAATCCTCTTGCCACAGTGGACTCTGCGGTGCAGGCTGCTAAAAAGTCGGTTGAGGCACTGGTGAAAGAAGGCGTTGTTCCTGACACCGATATTTCTAACTACAGTGACCTTGTGACGCTGTCCGAGAAGGTGGATGCCGCCAAGGGTGAGGTGGACACGCTGAAAGCGGACATTGCAGGATTTACCTACACTGGCTACGGCGACAAGGCCGAGGTCGAGAAGCTGAACGACCGCCTGAATGCCCTGAAGGCTGCATACGGTGATGGCATTCTCACCGACGCTGAACTGAAGAACCTGACTGACGCCGAGAACGCTGTGGAGCAGACCAACAACGAAATCGACGCAGCTGTTGCGCTCATCAATGCTAAGACCGCAACTCCGCTCAATCCCCTGAGCGAGGCAGAAAGCGCACTGAAAGACCTGCACACCGCTGTGGACGCGCTGGCCGATAAGGGCGTTGACATTGAGAACGAGATCAGCAACTACAAAAAGTTCGCTGACTTTGAGAAGACTGTCAACGACGCCAGTGATGCTGTAAAGGCTGCCGCTGACGAAGTTGCCGCTTTTAAGTACACCGGCTACGGCGATAAGGATGCTGTTGCTGCACTGCGCAAGAAAGTCGACGACCTGAACAAGCAGTACGGTGATGTACTGACTGGCAATGCCATCAAGAATCTGACCGACGCCGAGACGGCAGTTGAGAGCACCGAGAAGAAGATTGATGCCGCAATCGCCCTCATCGACACCCTGCCCGACAAGGTGGAAGTGACCGATGCGAACATCAAGCTGATTTCTAATATTGACTCTGCACTGGACGAATTGACCGACTTGGGCGTTGACAACGCGAAGTATGTTACCAACTACAATAAGTACACCAAGGCCAAGGCGGCTCTGGGCCAGGCAACTGAGGAAATCGACGCCGTCAAGAAGGAACTGAAAGAGTTTACCTATATCAACTACGGCAAGAGCGCTGATGCCACCCGCGAACTGCGTCAGAAAGCGGACAAGCTGGTGAACGACTACGGCGATGTGCTGGCCGAGAGTGACCTGGCGAAGCTGGTTGACGGTGAGAAGAAGGTGAAAACCACCGAGACCGAAATCACCAATGTCATCACCGCCATCGGCACGCTGCCCACGAAGGATGCAACGCTGGCAGAAATCGAGGAGATCGATGCTGTCACTACCCGCGTGAACGCTCTGCTCAAGGACGAGGAAGTCCCGCAGGCGAAGATCACGAACTACGCTGACTACCAGAAGGCCGTTGATGCCAAGGCTGCGACCGAAAAGGCCATCGCGGATGTGAAGGCACAGATCGAGGCCCTGCCGGAGAAGGTCACACTGGAACAGAACATGATCGACCAGATCTATGCGGCCAAGAAAGCTGCTGAGGATGTGCAGAAGGCCTACGGTGACAACAACCATCAGGCACTGGATGATGCGACGCTGAAGAAACTGGAAACGGCGAATAACACTCTGGAAGCCTTGAATGGGAAGCGCGCCGATCTGGTGAAAGACCTCGGCAGTATGGTGCGTGCCGAGGATGTCAAGCTGACCGATAAGGCTGACATCGAAAAACTCCGCAGCCGCGTGAAGGAAATGCAGGACGAAGACAAGGCTACCTTCACAGACGCTGAATTGAAGAATCTGACTGCTGCCGAAAAGGCTCTGGCAGATTTGGAACAGCGCAGCAAAAATGCTCACAAAGCGGTCGCGGCTCTGCCCAGCGCAGATACTGTCAAACTGACCGAGAAGGCCGACATCGAGGCTCTGAACAAGGAAATCGCGGCTCTGGAAACTAAGGGAGACAGCTTCACTGCAGCTGAAAAGCAGAAGCTGGCCGACGCACAGAAGGGCATTACTGATTTGGAAAAGGCCCAGGCGGACATGAAAGCCACATTGGAGAGCTTGAAGGACGATAAGGATGTCCGGTACGATGATAAGGCTGCGGAAGAAAAGCTGTCTGCAGACATCGAGGCTTTGCAGGATCGCGGCGTAGCGGTGGACGAAACCACGATGGGAGTAAACGGCTGGAAGCGCTACACCAGATATGCGGCTGCTGTTAAGGCTATGAACAGCGAATTGACGGGCCTGAACAGCAAGATGCAGACAGAGCTGGACAGCTGGACTTATCCGTATGACATTGCCAAATATGACGCCCTGCGTAAGGATATGGACGCTGCGGCTAAAAAATACGGCATGACCGAGGAACAGACCAAGGCTGAGTTCACCAACTACGAGACGGACAAGATTCAGGCTGCGGCTGCCGAGGAGAAGATCAAGCAGGCCAACGCTAAGATCAAGGCACTGCCTGCGACCATTACCAAGGCACAGGAGCAGGATGTTGTTGCCATCACGGCAATCGTGAATGAACTGAAAGCGGCACCTTACAAGATGACCGATTCCGCCTTGCAGACTGCGCTGGGCAGCAACTATGCAATCTATACAAAGGCCGTTGCAACCCTAGCGGAACTGAATAAGCCGGCCGACAACAATAGTAGCGGCAGCAGCAATAACAACAATAGCAACAGCAGCAACACAACGAGCACCAATAATAAAACCACTACGACGAGCACGGCCAACAAGATCACGAAGCCCGCTGCGGCGGCTACTACCATCCCACAGACATCCGATGCATTCCCGCTGACGACGCTTATCACACTGGCGGTGGCATCCCTGGGCGGTTTGATCGCGGTGCTGTTCAAGAAAAAGCGCAACGACTAATCCACGGTAATTTGATCCTTTATATCTGAAACATTAATGTAAGGGAGGGCAAATGTATCTGCAAAAAGATGCTTTGCCCTCCCTTATGCTATTTTGTGCGCAGCAGGCGTAAAGAGCCTGTAAAAATAAGGAGGAAATTTGGAATGAAACGATTGCTGTCCATGATTTTGGCTGCGGCAATGGTTGCAAGCATGATGGCGCCGGTGGCTTACGCCGATGACACCCTGCCCATAACCGAGCCCACGGCCACTGTGCAGGAACAGCCCGCAGAGGATACCCCTGCGGAAACTGCACCTGTAGAGACGCCTACGCAGGAGGCGACCCCCGCGCCGACCGAGACCCCGGTTGAGGCAACCCCAGCTCCTACGGCGGAGCCCACCGCCACCCCTGAGCCGACGGAAATGCCGACTCCGGAACCGACGGTTGAGCCTACCGCCGAGCCGACGGCAGAACCTGTGCCGACGGAGAAGCCGGCGGAGATTGCGGCTGATGTCCCTGCGGAGCAAGCTGCTGAGGCAGCCGCCCCTACCGAGACGGCCAGCCCTGATGATGCTGATCCGGAGACGACGCTGATTTTGTATAAGGCGGCAACGCAAGACTACTATTACGGGAAGTTGCCTGTAAAAGTTGGTAATACAGGCACAAATGCAATGCCGATTATGGAATATAGCACGGGATGTCAGGATACACCGGGCAGCACCTATATTACGGTACGCGGTGACGACTCCGACTTTAACATCGGTGTCGCTGTTGTGTTCATTGACGGTGAATATTGGGTCTATGCGCCTGAGCAAAGTTACCCGCTTCTGTCGGTGACTTACTATGATCCAATGCCCAATGATGACGGAACCTACAATGTAATTACTTTACCGGTACAAGTTAGCGAAACGGTAAAGTATGAAGACCCGTATAATCTGCTGCATCATTATGGACAAGTTTATGCGGGTAGCCTCCCTTCGGGTGTTACTGCGTACGATAAAGATTATAGAATTAACGTAGGAACTTCCGATTCTGGATACAAAATCGTAAAAGTTTTTGGCCTGAATGGCGTCGAAGTTGTCAGCCAGCCGGATAGCTATGGCAATATGTATATCCGTTACCCGTCTGGCACTAAGTATGCCTATGTCGTGGATGGACATCTGCGGGCAATGGCGGCTTTGGGGTTCCTTGAGCAAGACAACAACGGTAATTTCCGTTATGGAACAGCGATGCTTAACAAAGTTGCTGGTTTTTATGAAGCAACGATGTATGGAAGTCCCAAATGGGGCGACCTATTAAGTGCAGATGGCTCACAAATTCAACTTGCCTATACGGATAATTGGTCAGATGGTGGCGAGGTTCAGAATGTTAAAGCCGTTCTAAAAACCAATGCTGCTGAGTCAGAAAATCTATCGAATTATCTTACTGCTACATACGATAAAGAAAAAGATGTAGTAAATGTAAAGCTGAGCAAAGAACCTACGGATATTGATTCGGCAACATGGATGCTGTATGTGACCGTGACCTATGCGGACGGAACGGTCTTCTATACATCGCGTGATGTGCAGAAATCGCAGGTCGATACGAAATTCGTAACGGATAAAGTTACAATCCCGAATAGGGCAGGCAACACTGCTACGGGTACGCTTTATCAATACAATAGTTCTACCAATCAATATGATGTGCCTTACATGGCAGGCGGTGATGCAGAGGTAGTGTTGGATCAGTATCCTGCTGGCTTGGATATTGCGGAAAAAGCGATTTCGGATTATTTGGATGTGGCTTATGATGGCAAGACTGCGCAAGTTGTCATCACAGTGAAAAAAGATATCCCGCTGAAGAGTGGCTACTCCAATCCGTGTTTTAGCTTTACGGTGCAGACAAAGTATGCAACCACATATAATTGTGTGGTGTATGTTGGTGCGCCGAGCATCAGTGCTTATACAACACCGAGCTATTTTGATATGTGCGGTGCAAATGGGTTTGACCTTGAAGTCTGTCTGGGCAACAATTACCAGAAGACCGGTTGGTCTGCGTTGGGCACGCCAGATGTGGCAACGGGGCCATCGGCAGTTTTGAAGTACACCGACAGCGACAACGTGAAGCATGAAGCCCCTGTCATGGCAGCTTACAATGCCGACAAGGATGTTGTGAACCTGAAAATGGCGTTGAGCGATGTGCCGGAGAACGCTGTGACGAAAACTTTGTATGTGACATTCCCCTGCGCGGAGTATACCTTGAAACTGGAGACGAGCATAGCCCAGAAGTATTTCAGCGTTTCGACTGCTAATGAAAGTCCTTCCACGATGGGTGTCAAAGCAGGCGCATCCATGACGATGGACATCAACTACTATGACTCCAAAACGAACAGCAACTCCGCTGTTCCTGATTTTGACTGGACTTGGTCGGGAACATGCAATGACGGTAATGCTGATTTTGGCAGCGATGAAGTAACAGACTACGTTAAACCCGAATTTGTAGAAGATGGCCAACTGCGCTTTACGGTGATAAAGGATGTTACCCTTACCGCCCAGAGAGCGACGCTTCAATTTACAGCCACAAGTAAAGTAGGGCAGTTCAATGTTAGTGTCGGCGTTGGTTCCCCGTATGTGTATACCAGCAGCAGCCCCAGCTGGAAAAAGCTGAAGAGTAGTGATGGTGAGGATGTAACCATTTACACAAGCGGCAACTACAATAATGCGGGCTGGTCAACATGCGGCACATTGGATACTGCGGCGGGACCCTCGGCTGAATTGAGTTATACGAATGCCGACGGTCGGGTCGTTACTGTGCCCGTACAGGCAACCTATAAGTCAGATACGGATGCGGTCAACCTGAAATTTGACTGCACTACCCTGCCGCAGGGCTTGGATTATGACGGCTCTGAAATCAAGATCACATTCCCCTGCACGGAATATGACTTGGTTGCGACGACATATATGTACAAAGATTGGGTCGGTGCCAATCTGAACAACCTGACTGGTTTGGGCGCACTGGGCCTTAAGGCTGGCGCGACTATGCTGGGCGATTTGACTTACTACGATCAGAGCACATCCAGCCAGCAGCCGCTGCCTGCGGATGGCTGGAACCTCACGCTGAGCCAGAATGATTACGACAGTGCTAAAATTGCGCTTGGTGATGGTGAGACGCTGGATGATTACATCAAGGCAGAACTGTATGCTGATGGCAAAGTCCGCCTTACGGTTTTGAAGAACATTACGCTCACCGGCAGCTCTGCGACCACGGCAAGCGTCACGCTGGGGGGTAAGACCCAGTTTACGCAGTTCTCCGTTTCCTTTAATGTTGGCACGCCATCGGTCAATGTCAACCTGAGAACAACTGGCAGTGGCAGTGCTACCCTGCGTGAGGGAAATTCCTTTACGGTGGAGCCGTATGTGCAGTACAATGGTCAGCAGACTTCCTTCAAAGATCTGGGTATTACCAACTACAAGTACCGCGTTATGACTTCCACCTATGGCTGGAATAATATCAGATACTTATCCGATGAAGAAGTCGCCGAATACTTTGACATCGCGGAAAAGGACGGCAAGGCAACGATTACCGTCAAGAAAGTGCCAGAACTGTACCGGGATACTGGTTCTGACATCTATAGCCAGGATAACTGCTATGTGTATGGCTTCACTGTGGAGAGCACCGACGGTGCGTATGTGCGTTCGTCTGCGTACTATCCCGATCTGACGCTCAACAATGATGGCGTAGAGCTGGAACTGTACCAGGATGGCACACGTGTGCGCACCTTGCCAAAGAAGGCTGGTACATACACCTATGATATCCGAACCAAGAATGGCCGTGCACTGCCCACTGAGGGCAAGGCATGGGTCGGCGGCAACATCCCGAACGGAGTCACCATCGGCATCGATCTGGCAACGGCTAAGTTGACCTATACCGTGGAAAGTGACCTGAACGATTCTGTGACAGGTGTATACGCCTTCGGTTTCCTGGGTACGAAGCTGGGATTCGGCATGAACTCCGGCACGGGCCGCGCAATGATTGGCCTGAGTTTCTTTAATGATGAGGCCAGCGGCGCTAGTTTCAGCAAGACGAACAACCGTATTACAGTTGCGGGCTACTACACCAACGACAATGTTTACCTTGCCAAAGATGCGCTGAAGGATGAAGGTTTTACCTTTAATGTCTTTGTCAATGGCAATGCAGTGCCTATTGGACAGTGTGAGTATATTGGCGCGAATGTCAAAAACGGCATCCTGAACATTACATTTAAGAAGGACATTCCGGACGATGTGAACTGCTCGCTGCAGGTGTCGTATAAGGATGAAAACTATGAGACATCCTATGCGAATAGTTTGTCTTACAGCAGAAGCAGCAGCACTACCACATGGTATTACCCGATTGCAGTCAATCCGACTACGGGTAAGCAAGTTTCTGTCATCCCCAACGGTAAGGCTGGTACAACGGCAGAGTATACCATCAATGCAAGCGGCCAGACCAAAAGCCTGGCCCAACTGTGCGGCGATAGTCTGACCGGCTTTACTATCAACACCAATGCGCCGATCAATGTTGATGATTACGTTACCGTCAGCTTCAACAATGTTACAAGCAAGCTGAAATTTGAGTGGAAGCAGCCCTTGCCGCTGATTGATGAGCAGACGGGCATTGCCTATGGATATTATCTGAATCCCCAGACTACGGGCAGCCAGAGTGTCCATATCAGCAATATGAGCCTTATCAAGATATCCAGTGACTTAGTGATGAACTCTGCCGATGGGTACGGTACTACGTTCTATCTGGAACTGCGGCCCGGCAGCCAAAACAATGTGTTTGTCCAAGGTTATGGCAATATCGACGAAGGTTTTACCTACGCGGTGAAGTCTGCGGATGGTACGCCTGTTGGTGAGGATAAGATCCGTATGGATCGCAATGATTGGGGCGGCATCACCATCACGGTTGCCGACGATGTGGAGCCCCAGAACTTCAGCTATACCCTGAATGCAACCCTGGAGGATGGCTCTTATGCCATGGTGGTTCAGTATGGTACGCTGTACATTGTAGGGGATAACAAGGTTGCTTATACCGTGCAAGCCGACAGCTTCGGAACCCGTACGCTGAATGGCGGCAACAGTGTGAGCCTCTACGGCGGTGAGACGATGACGTTGCGTGCAGCTACCGACGGCGTGAAGAATTTCACCTTGCGCAACGCAGACGCCTTGAGCAAGTACATCAACTCCATCCGTTATGACAACGGTGCATCCACGATTGTCTGGAACGATGCCGGCGGTCAGTTTGTTATGGAACTGGAAGCTACGATGGAGGATGGTTCAAAAGCACTGACAACGGTAACGGTCTATCTGTCGGATTCTTCTTACTACAACAGTTCTCTGACTTATTGGCTGGAAGGCGCAACGGAGGCGGCGCATCTGTTTGGTGAGAGCACCTGGACTGTGGGCAAGACTTATAAGGTATACCCGCACCTTGGCTCGAAGACACTGAAAGAAGCTGGCTATACCATCAAGGATGCCTGGCTGGCAGCTAACGATTACTATAGCTGCACTTTCAATGCAGAAGAAGGCTATGTCCTCTTCGCCCCGCTGAAAGCGTATGCGGTCAACAACAACAGCCACTCCAACAAATATCTGAGTTTTATTATCACGATTGCCAAGGATGGACAGGAAAAGAGTTTCAACGCGACGCTCAACTATGGTACGAATGTTGTGGCAGGAAGCCGTTCCAACTTTGTGAATCCCGACACCCGGAATGTCATTCAGTCCACCACCCTAAGCGCTGCGCGTAACAGCGTGCGCCTGAAGGTGAATGAGAACAAGGATACCATCCAGGAAATCACTTATAAGACAAATCTGCCTGAATCCCTGACTTGGGTGCAGGATGCTAGCGACCCGACTATAGTTACCCTTACGGCGCAACATTCCCTGCCGTATGAGAACGCATACTTTGCAGCGGTCATCACCCGCAAGGACGGCACGCAGTCCTCCGCATACGTGACGCTGTCGTGGAGCAGCCGTTCCTACAGCAGTTACCTGCCTAACGGTATGGAAGTTTGCTTCGGTTCAAAGGGCGAAAGTCAGGATTACAAGACATGGTCTGGCAGTAGCGCAATAAAAAATGACTATGTTGGCACCAACAAGCTGTATGTCTTCTTCGCCAGTGGCAATTACAATAGCCGCACTTACTATGATACCATTGACAATCTGGACTCCATTAAAGTTACATCCAGTGACGATAAGAATGCACAGGTTTTGCGCCAAGGTCGTGAAGATGGTACCTACTTCTTCGAATACCAGATAAACTACAATGAGCTTGCTGAGTATGAGTTCACTGCAACGGTCACGATGAAGAACGGCCAGTCGTTTAAGTCAATCTATTCCTTCCGTGTTACGGAAGACGGCGCAACCGAAACCGTGCGTGTAACGAATACGGATGAACTGCAGAGTGCGCTGACGAGCGCTACGCTGGCTCCCGGCACATGGATTCAGGTACAGACTGGAGACTACGAAGGCAATTTTGTGGTCGATGTGCCAGGCATCCGTTTGGACGGCAACTACAGCAGCAAACCGAACATCAAGGGCACAATCCGCGCTACCGAAAAGAATGTGGAAGTGCAGAACATCAACTTTACCAGCCCTGTGGAAGGCAGCGGCACGGCAATTTCTGATGTGCGTGAAGTCCGTTACTGTGAAATCACAGGCTACAATGAGGGCGTTGTGATGGATCGTAATGTTGTCAACAGCCAAAGCTGCATGGCATATGGTAACAACCTTACTGACAACAACACCGCGCTTGTGTTGGACGGTTACCAGCGCTATGTGTACATCAATGGCAACACCTTCCTGAACAACAAGACTGGCGTGCTGGTTGCCGAAACCTGCAACCTGGATGGTAGCTACTCCTCCATGTATGGCGTCAAGGTCAACGGCGGCACAACGAACCACAACCTGTTCTACCTGAACGCTGGCCAGATCGCGGTCAGCAACCAGCCGAACGGTGACACAGCAGCCAACTTTACTTACAACTACTTTGCAACGCCGAAGGACGGAAAATTTGTTGACGCAGTCCCGAAGAACGATATGTTTGAGGGAAGCGTACTGTATGTACCGTTCTACGAGACGCCCGAGATGGACACCGTGAACACCGACAAATCTTTGGACGACATTGCCAAGGAAAACCAAGAAGATACCACCAAGGCAAAGCTGGAACTGGCGGCTGCCCAAGGCAGTTCTACCCCCGGCGGCATCGATAGCTCGCTGACGCTGAGCGGCAACAAGTTTGAGGAACTCCAGAAGGAGTCCAACAAGGCTAAGAGCATGGAGGTCACCGTCAAGAGCACCAGCAACGAGACCGATGTTATCTGGGACTTTGAGAAGGATAAGCTGAAGGATGACTACGACGGTTCCAGCGTGAATCTGGGCGTGGCGTTCACCTTCACCGACTTCGAGCAGGATATCGTCAGCAATGTCGTCACTAAGAGTAAAGAGGACGGCACAACGCTGAACAGCATCGCTTATCAGGCTATGTGCTTCTCCCACAGCGGCGACCTGCCCGGCGAGGCAACCGTCAAGATTCGTATGAATGAGAGCCTACTGGACTACTACAGCAAGCACAATAACTCGCTGGAAGGCTTCAAGATTTATTATGTGAACGAGGGCACCGGTAAGTTGGAGGTCATGCGCGATGCAAGTGGCAATCCCAAGACACTGAGCGTTGAGGTCGTGGACGGTGTGTACTTCGCGGTCACATCGATCGACCACTGCTCCAGTTACCTGCTGACGCCGGAGGATTTGAACGAGGCTATTAGCGGCTTAACGAAGATTCTGCTGAATGCGGGCGCACCGCTGACGCTGGATGAACTGACGCAGCCGGACGGTGCAGTCCTGCGTCTCTTGAGCCATATGGAACCCGGCGTTACGCTGAACAAGCTGGCCCAGTACCTGAGCGGTGGCAGCATGACCGTGCTGGATACCAATGGCAACAAGGTCGGCGCGGACGCGCCTTTGGGAACGGGCTATACCATCGGCTTGGGCGCTGACGGCAAGACCGGCGGCGTGACCGTGGCAGTAGCGGGTGATCTGAACGGCGATGGCAGCGTTGATACCAAGGATCTGACGATGATGCGCCAGGCAATCCTGCAGATCGGCCAGCTGACCCAGGTTCAGTTGAAAGCAGCTACCCCCAGCACCAACGGCAGCAGAGTTGACACGAATGACTTGGTCTTGCTGCGTCGCTACCTGTTGAGCATGACGAAGACGATGCTGGACTAATTACGCAGCCAGCCCCCACGGGCTGAAACAAAAGGCCGGTATGGTTAGTGCCATACCGGCCCTTTTAGGAAGGAACCTGATTCGTATGAGAAAACAATTCATCTCCGCTACGGCGGCCACCCTGTGCGCACTTTGTCTGGGTTTTGCCGCCAGCGCGGCCGAGGTGGCGCAGTATAGCTTGACGGCGGATAACGCGCAGGTGACAGCCGGAAATATTGTGGAATTGTCGCTGCGGTGCGATTCTGCTGCCACGCCCACAGCGGCGCTGTCGCTGCAATTTACCCTGCCGGAGGGCTACGCGGTCTATGATGTGGACAGTGGCAGCGGCATCGTGAGCAATGAACTCTCCTACAGCTACACCGACTCAACGCTGAATGTGCTCTACTTGGACAATGATGCGGGCGGCAGCCCCGTGGAGTCGGGTAGCGAGGTGGCGAAGATCAAACTGACTGCCGCCACGCCCGGCACCGGCCGGCCTCTGGTTTGCATTGAGTCCGACGCCAGTTTAGTGACGGTGGAGGGCAAGGTAGAGACACAGGGCATCGACCTGACGATCAGTGACATGACTGTGACAGGCGAGGCTGTGCCGGTACCCACCACCGTGCCAAGTGTCTCCACCGACGGCAAGAAGCAGACCATGGCCGAGGCGAGCAGCAATGCCGCCAGCGAGAGCGCTACGGTGACGGAGCGCCTGCAAGAGCAGCAGGCCAAGCAAAACGGAGACGCGGCGGCCAACGAGCTGCCCCCCACCGCCACGCCGGAGATTATTACCGATGCGAACGGCAACAAGATGCAGATTGTGCGCAACGAGCGGGTCGAGGAAAATGTGGTGGATGTAACGGAGGATGTGCTGAACGCACAGCCTGCCACCACACCGACCACAGAGGCTCAGCCCGCTGTCGACACCGTGCCGCAGCAGAGCAACGCGGCCCTGCCGGTGGCACTGGTTGTGGTTGTGGTAATCGCCGCTGCGGCTGCGGGCGTTGTGTGTTACAAAAAGAAGAAGTGAGGTGCTGAGAGGTCGATGAAAAAAGCAGCAAAAACCCTGAGCATTCTACTGACGGCGGCGCTGGCAGGCAGCATGTTCACGGCCTATGCCGAGCAGGCGACGCCGGAGACCGCTTCAGGGGTCTATGTAGCCGAGATGGCCCCGGCACAGGACGAGGAAACACCTGAACTGGAGTATGTGACGCTCCCCGGCGGACGGGAAGGCTTTGAACAAGAGTTGAAAGCCCGCAGCAAGTTGGCCGGCCAAGGCGGCGTCAGCGTGGCGGCGACCTACGCCGAGACGGATACCAATTACACCGAACTGTGCGACCGCGTGACAAAAGCCATCGCAGCGAGACAGGAGATGGTAGACATTCACGATCTGGGGATTACATTCGACCAGATCAAGGCATTCGCCGGTGAGCCCGGCACGCTGGCCGGTGGCTACAAGGTCAAAAATGGAATACAGTATTCCTTTTATAAAGGCGAAAACACGGTCGCAAGCCTGATCTTGTCGTACTACCCCGAAGAGGACTGCGCCAAGATGGACGAACTTGTCGGGCGCATCAAGGCTCGCGTAGAGCAGGGGAAAACTGACTTGGAAAAGGTCATGCTGCTCCACAATGAGATTGTGGCCGCGACCCAGTATGACATGCAGGTTTACGACGGGGGAAGTGATTCCGACAGTCCGATTTATACGGCCTACGGCGTGTTTATGAATCGTGTGGCGGTCTGCGACGGCTACACAAAAGCGTTCGCCTGTATTGCCAACGAACTGGGCATCCCAACGGTTCGTCTTTCCAGCGAAGAGATGAACCATGCCTGGAATCTGGTGCAGGTGGACGGAAACTGGTATGAAGTAGACTGTACATGGGATGACACGGAAGGCGCTTATATGGACTACGGCTTTTGCTCGTACAAGTATTTTATGCGCAGTGAAAACGACTTCGCAAATAAGTGCGATCATGACGGAACAGATGTTATAGGTTTTTACGACGGCTTTGATAAGAATATGGCAGATGCTGCAGTTGATAAAACATATGACGATGCGTGGTGGGTGAAATTAACTGAAGACAATGCAAGCGGCATCATGAGTCTAATTCAACTATACGATGGTGACTGGTATTTTGCACACAATGGCGTAATGCGTTGGCGCGATAATCTGTGGGATGGCACGGATACCTTTAACCGCGTGGAAGGCGACTGGTGGATGTATGGGTGTTCTCTTATTGGAAATCGTGTGTTTGGTGCAGAAAAAGAACGAGGCAGCAATAAGATTTGTGAATGCAGACTGGACGGCAACGCGCACACTCTGACATGGGTGAAAGATTATCCGGTCCAAAACTGGGGCGTTAAAGCGTTCGACGACAAACTGTATTACGCGGCCACTATGGGCAAGCAGTGGGGATTGCAGGAACTGGACATTGGCACAGTGAGCCTTGACCCTGTGCCGGATCCTAAACCTAACCCAGAGCCGGGCAATGATGACAGCTATGTAGTTGAGAACAACACCGTCTACGGCGTGAGCGAAGCCACGACACCGGAGCGGTTCTTGGCGACGCTGGGGGGAAAAAACGGCCTGACCGTGCAGAACCTGGCCCCCAACGGCAATGTCGGTACGGGCACGCAGGTCTGCAACGCGGCTGGCGATGTGGTGATGACGGTCGTCGTTTACGGAGACTTGAACGGCGATGCGATGATTGATTCTAGCGACCTGGTGCTGATGCGCCGTGCTCTACTGGGCATGACGATGCTGGAAGGGGACTTCGCTAAGGCGGCGACCTTCAGTTCCAAGAGCGGCACAGTCCCCACATCCCAGGACCTGGCCCAGATGCGGCGATACCAGCTGAAAGTGGTTTCTAAGTTGGGCTAAATGTTAAGGCATACGGGGGCGAGGACGCAGCCCTCTAAATGCCTTTGCGGTGAAACAAAAATCTCTGGAAAGCGGAAAATTTTGGGCGGTATTTGGCTGAGCGGGTACTGCGCCGATGCACCGCGAATGCGCCCAAACAGGGGCGTTTCTCGCGGTGACAGGGGCGGTGTGCGGGAGTGCGTGGAGTAGTGCTTGTGTACAACTTCTTGCCGGAGAGTAAAACTTATATACTGGTTCGTAGGGCTTTTCACTTGCGAGAACCCTGCGATGTAGGTATCTGCATTTCTCAACGGAACCAAAACTGCGCGTTTATTTGAGTGGTGCGGATAAGAATTTATCTCACCGATTCGCCCCCAAAACTGCCCCCAAAAGGGTTTGGAACAGGTCAGCACCATATAGCACCTTTTTGTACACATGGGACAAAACCCATTCTGAGCCTTGGTACGCAATACCACCAAA
>OLND01002568.1_pt1 | contig 16047 bp, 16 predicted proteins | sample 1672031 | NCBI WGS metagenome assembly OLND01 (sample SAMEA3136638, study PRJEB25190) | human gut metagenome | biome: human gut; feature: human-associated habitat; material: faeces | place: Austria | collected 2013
ATCAGCAGCATTTTGCACATCCTGTTCTCCATGAGCAGAACTTGCAGCACGAGGAGCTGCTGGCCTGCCACCCGGAACAGTGGGCACATCTGGTAAAAAGCATTGCATTATGAACGGGAAACAGAAAGAGGGTGGAGTTGTGTCCTTTTTTGAAAATACCCGCAAGCCTGCAGGCCTTGGCGGGAAGATCATGGTTGCCATGATGAACTTTGGACACAGCGCAATGGCAGAATGGGGGCTGCACTTTTTGCAGCCTGCCCCGGATGCCATGGTGCTGGACTGCGGCTGCGGCGGTGGGGCGAACATCAAAAAGCTGCTGAAACTGTGTCCCAAGGGAAAGGTACAGGGCATTGACTACTCGGCTGTCAGCGTAGAAAAAGCGCGAAAGGTCAATGCGGGTGCCATTGCGGACGGGAGGTGCAATGTGCAGCAGGCAAGCGTGGCAGAGCTGCCGTTTGAAGCGGAGCAGTTTGATGTGGTGACCGCCTTTGAAACAGTTTACTTCTGGCCGGAGCTTGCACAGAATTTCAGAGAGGTTTATCGAGTGCTGAAGCCCGGCGGGACTTTTTTCATCTGTAACGAAGCAAACGGCGAAACAGCAAAAGACGACAAATGGACGCAAATCATTAACGGTATGACCATCTATACGGATGCTGATCTGAAAGTGTATCTGGAACAAGCAGGATTTTGTAAGATTCAGAGCCACAAAAACAAAAAGGGATGGCTGTGCGTTACAGCACAGAAATGAGGTGCGATCATGTCGAAAAAAGCCACGGAATTTCAAAGAAAAGCAATGAGCCGGATGTACCGGGGCAAGGAGATTTTCAAACCATTGAACACCGGCTGGATCGATGAAGCAGTATGCCGAAACTGCCGTTTATCAGAAAGTGAGAGAACCTGATATGAAATACAAAATCGAGAGAAACACTGTGCAGGAAACGCTGATTCTCCCGTTGTATTCCCGGAAGCTGTGTTCGGAACTGTACCCAAACCTCTATCGGGACGAAACGGCGGTACGCCTGATTGATCAGATCGACTACGACTTTTCAGTGGCAGAGAAAAATTCCCGCAGCCTGATGCAACGCTTCGGTGCGCTGGAGGTGGCCATGCGGCAGTGCGACCTTGCGTGGGAGGTGCGGGATTATCTGAAAACCCACCCCTGCGCGGCGGTGGTCAATCTGGGCTGCGGGCTGGACAACACCGGCAGAGCCTGCGACAACGGCAGATGCAAAATCTACAATCTGGACTTCCCGGATGTTATTGCCTTGCGGCAGCAGCTGCTGCCCGCCGGGGAGCGGGAGCAAAACATCCCCTGCGACCTGAAAGACCCCGCATGGTTTGACAAGATCGATGCCTCCGGCGGGGCGGTGTTTTTTGCCTCCGGGGTGTTCTATTACTTCCTGACGGAGCAGGTCCGGGAACTGGTGCAGGGGATGGCGAACGCTTTCCCCGGCGGGGTGCTGGTCTTTGATGCCGCCAACCGCACGGCGGTGAAGATGATCGCAAAAACATGGCTCAAGACCGCAAAGATCAAGGATGTGGGGGCATATTTCGCGGTTTCGGATGCGAAAAACGAGCTTTCCCCCTGGGACAGCTGCCTGCAGGTATCCAGCCGGGGCTATATGTTGGGTTACAGCGACCTGAAAGACCTTTCTGTCAGCGGCTTTTTCCGCTTCCTCGCAAGGATCGGGGACAACGGGATGAAAATGCAGATCGTGAAGATCCGGTTTGGAGACAGACAATGAAGTATGCAGGGATGCCCATGGGGATGTGGGCGTTGTCTGCGGCCCGTGCTGACACGATCACGCGGTATTTATTTTGCTGTTCCATGTCCGGAGGCCTCCTTGATCGCACTGCGCATCATAGAAGTGACCTCATCAATGGAATAGCCCTCACTCCCGTGCAGACGATCTTCTTCCACGGCAAGCAGTTCCTCACGGAGCTTCAGCATTTTTTCCCGGCGGCTATAGGTTTCGATGTCCATGACGACCAAATCACCCTCGCCGTTCTTGGTGAGAAAAATCGGCTCAGAGGTCTTTCGGCACAGATCGGCGATCTCGTTATAATTCTGGCGGATGGCTGCGGACGGACGAATATTCATAGCTGGCATAATAGCACCTCCCGGATTCCGATAGATGATAGTAAGATTCTGATTATATTAGAATCAAATTTTACAACAGAATCAATAGAGGCAAAAAATTTAGCAGAGAGACAACAAAGCAGTTCGGTCGGATAAAATAATCGACTGAACTGCTTTGTTTTTTGAAATCACATTGGATCAGAGGTCGGTTTCCGGGCAAACGATTGCGGTCATCTGATCGAATACGTCTTCCATCTGTCGTACCAGCGTGAACTGGGTGCGGGCACGGTCGAGGTTGTGGTTCGGGCGGGCAATATGGAAATAATGGTCGCCCTCCAGATAGTCGGTCAGGAAACGGATGCCGCATTCCAGTGTCATGAGCTTCGCACCCCAGGCAAGACTCTTTTTTTCAGCTGTGTGCATGGTGGAGCCAGCAGTGGAAAGATAGCCTTTGGCAAATACTTCATACAGATGCAGGTCAAAGTGGACTTTGCTCTGGTCGGGTTCATCCTCGGCGCAGTCGTTGGCACCGGTGCGGATGGAATCACCAAAATCATAAGCCGACAGACCCGGCATCACGGTGTCGAGGTCAATGACACAGATGCCTTTGCCAGTGGCTTCATCGAGCAGAACATTGTTGATTTTGGTATCATTATGGGTGACACGCAGCGGGATCTCACCAGCGGCCAGCTGATCCAGCAGAACGTGGCAGTCCTTTTCCCGTGCACGGATAAATGCAATCTCCGGTGCAATGGTTTTGGCTCGACCCAGTGCATCGGCTGCAAGAGCTTTTTCAAAGTTTGCGTAACGGTTGGGCGTATCGTGAAAACGTGCAATGGTTTCGTGGAGGGTAGAAGCAGGATAATCGGCCAGCTGGTTCTGGAACTTGCCCAGAGTCTCGGCTACGGTGCGGAAATCTCCCTCGCTGCCCACCTGCTGCAGGCAGACAGTGCCCTCCACAAAGTCGTAGGCACGCCAGGCACCGCCCTCAGCGTCCAGGTAGCAGGTGCTGCCGGACAGGGTGGGGACCACGTTCAGGGTCTCACGCATGGGGTCGCCGCCCTCTGCCAGGATCTTGCGGCTCAGGTGCCGGGTAACGCCGCAGACGTTCTCCATCAGGCCCACCGGGTCCGTGAAGGTGTCGGTGTTGATACGCTGCAGGATGAACCGCTTGGAGTGGTCGGCCCGCCAGACCAGATAGGTGTCGTTGATATGGCCCTCGCCGTAGTGGCGGCCGTCGCAGACCACCGGTCCGCCAAAATCAAAGGCGTTTGCTGCTGCCAGGAGAATGGGTTCTGTTACAGGTTTCATGATGTGATCCTCGTTTCTTTATCTTTCATGCCGTTTTGCCGGGGCAGGGCGTTGTCCCTGCCGTACCTGACGGCGGTATTCGTTGGGAGTCAGCCCCTCCGCTTTGCGGAAGCACTGGGAAAAATAGCTGGGGGACGAAAAGCCCATCAGTTCACTGATCTGAGCCAAGCTGTAACCTGTATTGCCCAGCATATATTTGCTTTCCTCAATGCGGCGGCAATTCAGATAGGTGATGGGAGAGATGCCGTACTCCTTTTGAAAGGTATGGGCCAGATAATATTTGTTGATGTGTGCGATCTCTGCCAGACGGTCAAGCGAGATGTCCTCCCGGAAGTTGCTGTCCAGATATCGCTTGATCTCTACACACTCCCGGCTGTCAGACCGTGGCGTTTCTTCCACCTGCAAAGAGAGCGTTGTGCAGCGTACCAGCCAGATCAGCAGCACCTCCAGCAAGTCCTGACAGACGGTTTCGCAGCCATCCAGACTGCGGTCGGCTTCGGCAAGCAGCATATGCAGCAGAGTGACCATCCGTTCCCGGTTTTCACGGCAGTTGAAGATAGCATAAGAAGAATCAGCCTTGCCGAATAAGATCTCAATGCCAGCCACACCCAGAACGATATATTCAAGCGGTGAAGCGTTCAGACTCAATTCCGTGTGCTCCACCTGGGGGTTCACGATGACCATGTCGTCGGGCTTTACCGGAAACAGCTGCCCGGCAAGGTAGAACTGCCCTTCTCCGCTCAGGCAATAGAACAGCTCCGTGCAGGAATGGGTGTGGGTGGTGCTGTTCCAGTCACCGCCAAACCGGCTTTTGCTGATGTACAGCAGCCGGAAGGACTCCCGGGGGGCAGGGGCGTGCTGGATATCAAAGCGTTGGGTGCTCATAACACAACGGCTCCTTTGAGTGATGCAAAAAACATAAAAATAAAAGCAAGATAATTAAAAAAGAGATGTCAAAATGATACGATGTCTCGTAGGCTTTTTTCCATTATAGAGGGAAAGCGAGAAAAAAGCAAGCCCTGTTTTTTAGTGGGTCCTCTATTTTTTGTTCCGGAAAAACTTTGAAATATGTCAAAAAGGTTACAGATAAAGGCAATTTGCCCAAAGCAACCTCTTGAATTTAGCGACTTTGCTGAAAGAAAATTCCAGAGAGCAAGATTTCTAAAAAAAGAAACAACAAACCCCTTGTTCGAGAAGGCGAAAAAACTTATATTAGAGACAGAAAAACACACAGCCCTCCCGGGCAAAACCTGTTTGCCCCGGCTGTGTTTGAACGAGATCAAATGATGGAGGATACACTATGAAACGCATTTCTCGTCGCAATTTCCTGAAGGTGGCTGGCGTGGGTGCCGCTGCACTGAGCCTGGCTGCCTGTGGTGGTGCTGCCAGCTCCACTGCCCCCAGCACCGCTTCTTCCGCTGCTTCTGCTGCAGCTGAGGACGTGACCATCAAGGTTGCTGCCATCGAGACTGGCTATGGTGCAGAGATGTGGAAGAAGGTCACCGAGGCCTTTACCGCTCAGACCGGCATCAAGGTGGAGCTGACCACCGATAAGAAGCTGGAGGACGTCATCGGACCTTCCATGCAGGGCGGCGATTACCCCGACGTGATCCACCTGGCTACCGGCCGTGAGGCTGCCCTCACGGAGCAGTTCATCAAGGGCAACCTGATCGCTGACATCACCGACGTGCTGAGCATGACCGTGCCCGGCGAGAGCAAGAAGGTCAGCGAGAAGATCGCCGGCGGCTTTACCGACACTTCTCTCACCAACCCCTACGGCGATGGCAAGACCTACCTGGCCCCCATGTTCTACAGCCCCTGCGGCCTGTTCTACAACGCCGGCTTCCTGAAGGAAAAGGGCTGGGACGTGCCCAAGACCTGGGACGAGATGTGGGAGCTGGGCGAAAAGGCAAAGGCTGAGGGCACTTACCTGTTCACCTACCCCACCACCGGCTACTTCGACGCTTTCTTCTATGCTCTGATGTACGCAGCAGGCGGCCCCGAGTTCTTCAACAAGGCCACCCACTACACCGAGGGCATCTGGGACACCCCTGAGGCAAAGACCTGCTTTGATATCGTGACCAAGCTGGCCTCCTACACCAACCCCATCACTCCGGCACAGGCGAACGATCAGGACTTTACCCAGAATCAGCAGCTGGTGTTGGATAACAAGGCTCTGTTCATGCCCAACGGCACTTGGATCGTGGGCGAGATGGCCGAGGCTCCCCGTGCGGATGGCTTTGAGTGGGGCATGACCGCTCTGCCGGCTGTGCAGGCTGGCGGCGACGGCTACAGCTACACCTGGTTTGAGCAGGCATGGATCCCGGCCGGTGCCGAGCATCTGGATGCTGCCAAGCAGTTCGTGGCTTACCTGTACAGTGACGAGGCCTGCAAGCTGTTTGCCGAAAGCGGCGCGATCCAGCCTGTGCTGGGCATCGCCGACAGCCTGGAAGGCGACAACAAGATGTTCTACTCCATCTACGACAACGGCGCAAAGGCAGCTATGGGCAACTTTGCAGCCTTCAGCGCCATCCCCGGCGTGGAAGTGCGCACCGTGTTCTTCGACCCTGTCAACTCTCTGGTGTCCGGCAGCATGACCGAGCAGCAGTGGATCGACGGCATCAAGTCCGCCAGCGACCAGATGCGTGCCAACATCATCGAGTAAAAACGAAGCTGCATCCGAAAACAGCTTCCAAGGCCCTGCCCAGCGGAGGCGGTTTTGACCGCCTCCGCTTTTTTTGGAGCAATGCCTTATAAAGAAAGGAGCGGTTTGACCCTATGAGATCTGACAGAAGCCGCAAACGGTTCGTGTTCCTCTGTGTGGCACCGGCCACCATCCTGTTTTTCATTTTTATGATTTTGCCAACCCTCAATGTGTTCCGCATGAGCCTGTATGAGCGTGGAGCCTACTCGCCAAACGAAACCTTTGTCGGGCTGAAAAATTTTCAGCATCTGCTGAAGGACACCCAGTTCATCCGCTCCATGCAGAACATGATCCTGCTGGTGGTGGTCGTTACCATCATCACCTTTGCGTTTGCGCTGGTGTTTGCAGCCATCCTGACCCGCGAAAAAATTAAGGGGCAGAATTTCTTCCGCATCATTTTCTACATCCCGAACATCCTGTCTGTGGTCGTCATCGCCGGTATCTTCTCTGCCATCTATAAGCCGGAGAATGGCATGCTGAACAGCATCATCGGGCTGTTCCGGGATATGACTGACCCTATCCTCTGGAAAGGCGAAAAGCTGGTCATTCCGTCCATCATCATTGCAATGGTCTGGCAGGCTGTGGGCTACTATATGGTGATGTATATGGCTTCCATGTCCTCGGTGCCTGCCAGCTTGTACGAGAGTGCCAATCTGGACGGAGCAGGCCGCCTGACCCAGTTCTTCCAGATCACGATTCCGCTGGTCTGGACGAACATCCGTACCACCCTGACCTTCTTTATCATTTCCACCATCAATATGGCGTTCCTGTTTGTCAAGGCGATGACCAGCGGCGGGCCGAACGGTGCCTCGGATGTGGCTCTGAACTATATGTACAGCCAGAAAGATGCAGGTCTGTACGGTTACAGCATGGCAATCGGTGTGGTTATCTTCCTGTTCTCGTTCGCCTTGTCCGCCTGCGTCAACCGTGCCACCAGCCGTGAACCGCTGGAGTTTTAAGGAGGAAAAACATGAAGAAAACGGAAGAAAAATCCTCCCGTTCGGCGGAGGGCCTGTACAAATTTTTTATCTATTTTGTGCTGATCCTGCTGGCTGTGACGATCATTGTGCCGGTGGCATGGGTGTTTATGGCATCCATCAAGCAGAACTCGGAGTTCTACGGCAATCCGTGGGCACTGCCTGCCGGATTCTACTGGCAGAACTTCGTCAATGCGTGGAATGGAGCCAAGATGGGCGAATATATGCTCAACTCCGTTCTGGTCACCGCACTGGCTCTGGTGCTGCTGCTGGTGATTGCGCTGCCGGCGGCTTACTGCCTGTCCCGTTTCCGGTTCAAGGGGCGCAAGCTGCTGAACACGCTGTTTATGGCAGGTCTGTTCATCAATGTCAACTATATCGTAGTTCCCATCTTCCTGATGCTGCGTGACGGTGATGTGTGGCTGAAAAACCATATTGGCAGCGGCTTTTTGCTGAACAACCTGTTCGTTCTGGCGGTCGTGTATGCAGCTACGGCACTGCCCTTTACCATCTATCTGCTGTCGGGCTATTTTGCCACTTTGCCCCACGACTTTGAAGAAGCAGCCTACATCGACGGTGCCAGCTATTTCTCTGCAATGACCCGTATCATTTTCCCAATGGCGAAGCCGTCTATCATCACCATTATTCTGTTCAACTTCCTGTCTTTCTGGAATGAGTACATCATCTCCATGACCCTGATGAGTTCCACCAACGCACCCCGTACTCTGCCGGTGGGTCTGCTGAATCTGATGCAGGCTCAGCAGAGTGCTGCGCAGTACGGCACCATGTACGCAGGTCTTGTGCTGGTGATGCTGCCCACTCTGATTTTGTACATCTGTGTGCAGAAGCAGCTGACACAGGGCATGACGGTGGGCGGCTTGAAAGGATAAGGTGACAAAACATGAAAACATTCTGGAAAACGCATCCTGCCCTGCGCATCATGCTGATGATCGTACTGTTTGTGCTGTCCATTGCATTGGTGGTGGCAGGCTGGAAAATGACCGGACAGCTGGCAGGGCTTGGCATCATGCTTGTGGGCGTGGCACTGCTGCTGGCAGTATTGGCCATTTACAATGCAACCTATCAGGATTGAGGATAAGAGAGGAAAACTATGGAAGATAAGTGCAAGACCGGGCGCGTTACCATTCCGACCGACCTGGATGTGGTGCCCGAAACGTTGGAGATTCTGAAAAAGTGGGGTGCGGATGCCATCCGTGACTGCGATGGTACGGATTTTCCGCAGGAACTGAAAAACGCCGATGCAAAGATCTATTCCACCTATTATACCACGCGCAAGGATAACGCATGGGCCAAAGCAAACCCGGACGAAGTGCAGCAGTGCTACATTATGACGGGCTTCTACACCGCCCCCGGCAACACCGTGACCATCCCTCTGATGAAAGGCATCAGCCCGGAGCTGATGAAAGTGAACGATCACGATGACATCACCCGCTGGTGGGAGGTCATGGATCGCTCCACGGGTCAGCCTGTGCCGCCAGAACAGTGGAGCTATGCGGATGGCAGCGTGACCGTGCAGGCGGTGCCGTTCCATGAGTATACCGTGAGTTTCCTTGCCTACCTCATCTGGGACCCGGTGCATATGTACAATGCCACCACCAACGGCTGGACGAATTTCGAGCATCAGATCACATTTGATGTGCGCCAGCCGAAAACTCACAAATATTCCATGGAGCGTCTGCGGAAATTCATTGCAGAACATCCGTATGTGAACGTCATCCGCTATACCACGTTCTTCCATCAGTTCACCCTGATCTTCGATGAACTCAAGCGGGAAAAATTCGTGGACTGGTATGGCTATTCTGCTTCCGTCAGCCCCTATATCCTCAATCAGTTTGAGCAGGAAGTGGGTTACAAGTTCCGCCCGGAGTATATCATCGACCAGGGCTACTACAACAACCAGTATCGTGTGCCCAGCAAGGAATACCGTGATTTTCAGGCGTTCCAGCGGCGCGAAGTAGCAAAGCTGGCCAAAGAAATGGTGGACATCACGCACGAGTGCGGCTGCGAGGCGATGATGTTCCTGGGCGATCACTGGATCGGCACCGAGCCTTTCATGCCGGAGTTCAAGACCATCGGGCTGGATGCCGTGGTGGGCAGCGTGGGCAATGGCTCCACGCTGCGCCTGATCTCCGACATTGAGGGCGTGAAGTACACGGAAGGACGCTTTCTGCCTTACTTCTTCCCGGACACGTTCCATGAGGGTGGCGACCCGGTGAAAGAAGCCAAGGAAAACTGGGTCACAGCCCGCCGCGCCATCCTGCGCAAGCCCATTGACCGCATTGGCTATGGCGGCTATTTGAAGCTGGCATTGCAGTTCCCGGAGTTTGTGGACTATGTGGAAAGCGTCTGCAAGGAGTTCCGCGAACTGTATGAGAATATCAAGGGCACTACGCCTTACTGCGTCAAGCGTGTGGCAGTGCTGAACTGCTGGGGTAAAATGCGGGCATGGGGCTGTCACATGGTGCATCATGCCCTCTACTACAAGCAGAACTACAGCTATTCGGGCGTGATCGAAATGCTGTCCGGCGCACCGTTTGATGTGAAGTTTATCAGCTTTGAGGATATCAAGAACGATCCGAAGCTGCTGGAAACAGTGGATGTCATCATCAATGTAGGCGATGCCGACACCGCCCACACTGGCGGTATCTGGTGGGAAGACCCGGAAATCTCCTCCGCCATTCGCCGGTTCGTCTGGAACGGCGGCGGCTTCATCGGCGTTGGAGAACCGTCCGGTCATCCATATCAGGGTCATATCCTCCAGATGGCCAGTGTTCTAGGCGTGGAGGAAGAAAATGGCTTTACCCTGAACTACGACAAGTACAACTGGGAAGAGCATCCGAATCATTTCATCTTGCAGGATGCTGACCAGCCCATCGACTTCGGTGAGGGAAAGAAGAATATTTATGCCCTGGAAGGCACGGAAGTGCTGGTGCAGCGGAATAAGGAAGTGCAGATGGCGGCGCATGATTTCGGCAAGGGACGTGCCGTATACATCAGCGGTGTACCGTATAGTTTTGCCAACAGCCGCACCCTTTACCGAGCCATCTTGTGGAGTGCCCACAGCGAGGATGAACTGCACACTTGGTTCAGTTCCAACTACAATGTGGAAGTCCATGCTTATGTCAAAAATGGCAAGTATTGCGTTGTGAATAACACTTACGAGCCGCAGGATACCACAGTTTATACGACTGATGGCAATAGCTTTGACCTGCATCTGGATGCCAATGAAATCAGATGGTATGAAATTTAAGTTCTCCTTCTTATCAATCTGTGCAGTGAACGACCACTGCACAGCATAAGAGAAAACGGTGACTTTCCACAATGCGGAACGTCACCGTTTTTTCGTTATACCCTTCTATGCTGAACCAGATAGGCTCGATAAAAAGTTGTTCCTACGACCAGTTCTTTTTGAAGAATGTTAGAACGAAGCCTTATACCAGTACCAATTGTTGCAAATCTTTTCTATATACAACAAAATATGCACAAAATTGAAGCGTTTGACTGAAATGCAAAAAGATAAGCCGCCGATGTGGGTCAGCTGAGCATGGCATGGGGATGAATTTCCGGGATTATCGCAAAAAAGATTGACCGCATGCTGCCCGGGGGAGTATACTAAAAAAACATCCGGCAGTCGGTCGGGGATAGACTATCCGGGCGAATGGCTGTGGACTGGAAGAAACAAAAGCGGCGGGAATGCACAGGAGAGGAGAAAACACTATGTGGAGTTGTCCGAATTGTGGAAGCTGGATCCTTGCGAGCCGGATCTGTCCGAATTGCGGGGCCTGGGTCGGCGATGACTCTGCCGATGAACAGGACTCCGACCATCCGGTTGAACTTGCGATCATGGGGGACACGCTGCTGAGCTGCTCTGGCAGGGAAGCAAAGGTCGTGGTGCCTGCAGGCGTGAAGGAGCTCGAAGAATACAGCTTTTATAATGACACGGCACTGCAGGAGATCGAACTGCCAGAGGACTTGACGATGATCCTGAAATGTGCATTTCAGGAGTGCACAGCATTGCAGGAGATTCGGCTGCCAGACAAACTGAAGAGACTTGGCCGCGCTGCATTTTATGGCTGTAGTGCTTTAAGGAAAATCGAGATCCCGGCCTCTGTGAAGCAGATCAACACGGAAACATTTCGGGACTGCACAGCCCTGCGGGTAATCGAGCTATCAGAAGGACTGGAGATAATTGGCGGTTATGTATTCGAAGGCTGCAATGCTCTGGAAAAAATCGTGATCCCCGCCAGTGTGAAGCAGATCGAGTTGGAAGCATTTCAGGATTGCACCGCCCTGCAGGAGATCGAACTGTCAGAGGGACTGGAGAAAATTGGAGAATCCGCATTCAAAAACTGCAGTGCTCTGAAAAAAATCACGATCCCGGCCAGTGTGAAGAAAATCGAGGCGAGCGCATTCCGGGACTGCATCGCCCTGCAGGAGATCACGCTGCTGTCCAAGGATACCATCTTTGAGACGGATACCTTTCGGAACTGTCCGGGCGTCGTGAAACGTCCGGAGGACCCTGTTGAGGGAGTGAAACGATCCGGCCCGATGGACCTTGCCGAGGGCGGTACGGTCCTGAAGAAATACCACGGGACCGACGCCTGCGTGATCGTGCCTGCCGGAGTGACAGCCATTGCAAAGGAGTGCTTTGTGAATTGCATGTCGCTGCAGGAGATCGAACTGCCGGAAGGACTGGAAGAAATCGGGAAAAGCGCATTTGAGGGGTGCAGTTCTCTCAAACGGATCGTGATCCCTGAGGGAGTAAGGTCCATCCGGGAGAAAACGTTCTGTGAATGCACCGCCCTGCAGGAGATCCGGCTGCCGGATGGACTGGAATTGATCGGGAGGAGCGCATTCAGTGAATGCGAAGCTCTGCAGGAGATCCGGCTGCCGGATGGACTGAAAGAAATTGGAAGTGACGCATTCAGTGGATGCCGGTCGCTCAGGCAGATCACCGTTCCTGTCGGCGTAAAATGCATCGAAACGGCAGTTTTTCAGTCCTGCAGGGCTCTGCAGGAAGTCCATCTGCCGGAAGGACTGGAACAAATCGGAATGTTTGCGTTTGAGGACTGCGACACCCTGACTAGAATCGTTCTGCCGGCCAGCCTGAAACGGCTTTGTCGGGGGGCTTTTGAGAACTGCACATCCTTGCTGGAAGCGCAGCTGCCGGACGGGCTGGAAGAACTGCAGGATGACGCATTTGAATATTGCCGTTCTCTGCAGAAGGTCACGATTCCCGCGCAGGTGAGACAAATCGAACGAGCAGCGTTTTACTACTGTCAGTCTCTGCAGGAAGTTCAACTGCCGGAGGAGCTGAACGAGATCGGGGAGGACGCATTTGCGCATTGCTGGGCGCTCAAACGGATCGTGATCCCGGCGGGAGTGGAAAAAGTCGGAGAGCATGCGTTTTGGGAATGTTACTCTCTGCAGAACATTGCCGTTTTGTCGGACGATACCGAGATCGCAGAGGATGCCTTTGAAGACTGCCCGGGTACGGTCAAGCGGGGCACAGGCAGCTTGTTCTGAACGTCCGCTTGAAGCAGGCGGCCTCTGGAAAACTGGTCCTTTGCGCGGGGGCAGCATGGTTGGCGGGCAGTGCGGTCCCGCTTGCGCAGATCTGTATTTTGCAATTCGATAAAGGTCCCGGCGGTATGCTGCAAACGCGGCAGGCCGCCGGGGCTTTCTCTGCCATGACCGCAAACGCCTTCACCGAGGACATGGAAAAGAGCAAGGAAGCCGGTATGGACGAGCATCTGTCCAAGCCGGTGGACATTGCGGTGCTGGAGCGTGCTGTCCGGAAGTACCTTGTTACCCCCCCGAAAATGAGAGACCGTCAACCGAGATTTACCCGGTGAGCCCCTGAACGAGTACAAGAAAAAGGACAGAACTGCATGGCGGCAGTTCTGTCCTTTTTGCGTTGGGTAGCTTGAGCGAGCGACAACCACCAGCTCTGCTGGTGGAATAAAAACGGCTTTAGCCCTAGACAAAGAGAAACCTCCCCGTAGAATAGAGTGTGGGTTTGCCAACCACATTCTAGGAACAGGGAGGTTTATCTTTGAAATGAAAGATAACAAAGACGTAGATAGTTTAAGCCATACCACGTGGAGATGTCAATACCATGTAGTGTTTGCACCGAAATATCGGAGAATGGTAATTTACGGTCAGATCAAAAAGGATATAGGGCAGATACTGCGCCAGTTGTGCGAACAAAAAGGTATTGAAATCATTGAAGCGGAGGCCTGCCCTGACCATATCCATATGCTGATAAGTTTTTCGCCGAAGTATAGCATTTCCTACGTCATGGGATATCTCAAAGGAAAGAGCAGTCTCATGATTTTCGACAGACATGCAAATCTGAAGTACAAGTATGGCAATCGGCATTTCTGGGCCAGGGGATACTTCGTGGATACGGTAGGAAAGAACAAAAAGAAAATTCAAGAGTACATTAAAAATCAACTGCAACAGGACCAGATTGCCGATCAGTTGAGCCTTAAGGAGTTCGTGGACCCGTTTACGGGTAGCAAGGAAACTAAGGCGTAAATAAAAGGGCCCCTTGAGGGGCCTGCCACGAGACAGGAATGCAGTTGGCAGACCTATTCGTGGCCCCTTAAGGGGCTTTGCTAGTATTATGCCCTTCTAGGGCTTACTCAAGCCACCGGCTCAGCCGGTGGTTTTGACTTGCGGTATTTTGAGGTCGGCTCAGTCCAGCCACAGCTTCCCTTCGCAGGCCAGCACCTGGTCCAGGATCATGCGAGACACCCGTGCTCCGTACACGATGGCGGGGTGGTCGTTGTACTCAATGATGTCGTGGAAGTCCTTGTTCATCAGCACGATGACATACTCCCCATAGGGCGTGTGCACGATGCCGCCGTCGTTGCGGCAGGCGTTCATGCTGCCGCTTTTGCTGGCCACCCAGAGCAGCTCCGGGGCCCCGGTCTCCTCGCAGTCCAGATAATACTGCGGGAAGTCCTTGGTCAGCATGGTGTTGTAGTGCTGCTGACGCAGGATGGCCAGCATCTCGACGCTGGCGGCTTTGCTCACCAGGGTGCCCCGAGCCATCTGGGCCAGCAGGGAAGCGTAGTCCCGGGGCGTGGTGGTGCCCAGCTGCCGATACCGGTCAAAGTGCAGGGCGTTGTGCAGTACTGTGTGGGCAAAGCCCAGCTCCCGGATGCAGGCGTTGATGGTGTCCAGCCCCAGGTAGTCGATGAGCATGTTCGTGGCGATGTTGTCTGAGCAGATGATCATCATGGTGGCGGTATCCTTCACCTTGAGGCGGGCCCCTACGCCCAGGGCACGCAGCATGCCGCTGCCGTCCACGAACTGGCTGGCCTCGTATTCGATCTCGGCGGAAAGATCTGCCTTGCCGCGCTCGGCCTGCAGGTAGAGCGCCGCCAGCAGAAAGGCCTTGATGACCGAGGCTGTTTCAAATTCCTCGTCAGCCCCGCGCTCCACGGTGTGGCCCTGCAGGTCGTCCACAAAAACGCTCATCCTGCCCTGATAGGAATACAGCTCGGCGTCGATGCGCTTTTCCAGTGTCATGTTCTTGTCCATTGCGGTACGCTCCCGTCTGTTTTACAGGTTGTGCTCAAAGAAATCCCGGGCATTGCGCCAGAAGATGCGCTCCACCTCATCCTCGGTAAAGCCAGTCCTGCGCAGGGCGTCGGCCAGCAGCGGCATGTCCGCCGCTGTTTCCAGCTGGTGGTGGCCGTCGATGCCGTCAAAGTCGCTGCCCAGGGCCAGCACCCCGATGCCGCCCACCTGCTTGTAGTGGGCCGCGTGCTCTGCGATGCGCTCCACCGTGCTGCGGCAGGCTTCCGGGTGAGCGGGGTCGGTGTCCAGGAAAGCAGCATAGTAGTTCAGCCCCGCGATGCCGCCTTTTTCGGCCAGGGCGCGGATCATCGCATCCGTCAGGTTGCGGGTGTGGGGGCACAGGGCGCGGCAATTGGAGTGGCTGGCCGCAAAGGGGCGGGTGCCGTGTTCCACGATGTCCCAGAAGCCCCGGTCAGAAAGATGGCTCACGTCCACGATCATGTGCAGGCGCTCCATCTCGGCCAGAAAGGCAAAGCCCGTCTCGGTCAGGCCGCGCTGGGTCTGAGCCGCCAGCGGCCCGCCGGGGTTTGCCTGCGGGGCGGCCAGCTCGTTGTCGTGGTTCCAGGTCAGGGTCATCATGCGCACGCCCAGCTCATACATCTGGCGCAGCACGCCCAGGCTGCCCTTGCAGCAGCCGCCCTCCTCCACGGTGAGCAGGCCGCTGATCTTTCCGGCTTCGGCGTTTTTGCGGATGTCGGCCGCCGTGTACACCGGGGCAATGCGGTCCGGGTATTTTGCCATGATCCGCTTGAACACGTCGATCTCTTCCAGCGCCGTCACCAGCGGGTCGGCACCGGGGGTGGGGTCGGCCAGGTTCACAAACGCGGCCAGACATTGCAGCATATAGTCTCCGGCCTGCAATTTTTCCAGGTCGATGTGCAGATCATTGTGGGCAAAGCTGGCCGGGGTGCCATTCTTTTCGGCACGGCGCAGCTCGCTGAGGGTATCACAGTGCAGATCCCAAACCTTCATAATGCTTTCTCCTTATGCTTCTTCGCCCAGCAGCTGCAGCAGCTCCTCAGGCTTCATGGACAGGATCGCGCCGTCGGCCGAGCCGGTGACAGTGTCCGCCAGCGATTGCTTAGCCTGCTGCAGCTCCACGATCTTTTCTTCAATGGTGTCCTGTGCAATGAGCTTATACACCTGCACAGGGTTCTTCTGACCGATGCGGTAGGCGCGGTCGGTGGCCTGATTCTGGGCCGCCACGTTCCACCACGGGTCGTAGTGGATGACGATGTCGGCCGCGGTCAGGTTCAGGCCGGTGCCGCCGGCCCGCAGCGAGATCAGGAATACGCTGGCTTCCCCGGCATTGAAGCGGCGCACCAGCTCGGCACGCACCGGCTTGGGGGTGGAGCCCTGCAGGG
>OLND01002573.1_pt1 | contig 16010 bp, 14 predicted proteins | sample 1672031 | NCBI WGS metagenome assembly OLND01 (sample SAMEA3136638, study PRJEB25190) | human gut metagenome | biome: human gut; feature: human-associated habitat; material: faeces | place: Austria | collected 2013
TGGCCTCGTTGTCGTCGTCGCGCTGGTACATCTCGCCACCGCACTTGGGGCAGGTCTCGTCGGCGGCGGTGCCGATGTAGTTGCAGTCGCGGCACATGCGGCGCGACGTGAGGCGCTTGACGATGACCTCGGGGTCCACGTCCACGAGCAGCGCCGCGTCCAGCGGGCGGCCCAGCTTGGAGAGCTCCGCGTCGAGCGCGACGGCCTGGGCGGACGTGCGCGGGAAGCCGTCGAGGATGAAGCCCTTCTCGGTGTCCGCGTCCTGCAGGCGCTCGGTCACCAGGCCGATGATGACGTCGTCGGGCACGAGCTCGCCGGCGTCCATGTAGGACTTGGCCTTCTTGCCCAGCGGCGTGCCGGCTTTGACGGCCGCACGCAGCATGTCCCCCGTCGAGATGTGCGGCGTGGCGAACTCTTCAACCAGCTTGGCCGCCTGCGTGCCCTTCCCGGCACCCGGCGCCCCCAACAACACGATGTTCATGAGTGATTTCCTTTCGACATACCATCGATGCCCCGTATTGTAGCAAACAGCGAAGCGCGCCGATCATATTTCAGAAGAAAGACGGAAGCAGGTCGGGAGACGCCAGGGGCCGGAGGCATCGGGGCGCCGGGAGCCATGCACCGGCCTGGTGCGCCGACCCGAGAGCAGGGCCCGTGCGAAGCCGGCCCCGCATGCGGGGCCGGCCAAGATCTTCCCTGCGCAGGAGGGAGGGGTGTTGCGCAGGGAGCGGAGGGGATGGAATCTGTTGTGCCTATGCAGCCTCCATGATTATGACGGCGATGCCGCGGTAGAAACCGGTTTGAGCGGCGGCCTTCATCTCCTTCGCGTATTCGTACGCCCAGCGCCCGAGGTGCTGGGACAGGAAGCGCTCCCGGGTGCGCGCGGCCTCTTCCGCACGGTCGGCGTCGCCCTCGTCAAGCGCGGCCAGCTCCTCGGACAGAAGGTGCTCCATGAAGGCGAATTCGACGCCTATCTGGTCGGGGCTGTCCTTCACGTCGTCGGACATGCGGCAGCCGCTCTCGGCATAGAACCGGTTCAGGCTGCCGAGCGTCCCTTGTGCAGGGTTGGAAACGTACAGCGACTCGTACGGAGGCCGAAGCTCGTTCTTGTTGACCCCGCGCATCAGATGCACCCGGTCCTTCGCCAGCTCGGCCAGCGTCTCCTCGACGGGCAGGCCCTGGCGCTCGCGGGCGTAGCGCTCGATCTCGTGCATTCCAACATCGCCGGATGCGCGCGTTGCCGCAAGCGCCTGCAGGCTCCCTACCAGCTCCTCGTCGGGCAGCGTCAGGAAAAGCGAGCTCAAGAGCGCATAGGCGGACTTCTTCTGTTCAAGTTCGCGGCGGTACTCGGCGGATTCAACCATCGTCTTCAGCCTCCTTCTCGTCGTTAGGCCTGATCGCTGGCGTCGTCAGCCGGCACGAGCTTGGAATTGAACGCCACCAGGACAAGCAGCACGGCCAGCCCGACGACGGCGCCGGCAACCATGAACTCGGAGACGCTCGGCACGTACACGTTCACCATCTGGGGCCCGGTAGAGGGCTGCAGGAACGGGATGAACAGGCCTTCGCTGATTTCGCCGTACGTGGGGTAGATGCTGCCGCGCACCACGTAGACGAACTTGGACAGCAGCACGCCCGCAAGCGCGAGGCCCGCCGCAACCGTCACGCCCTTATCCAGCAAGAGCAGCGCCGCGGGCACCACGACGCCGGCCACCACGTGCGTCCAGAAGATCCAGGCATACGAGCCGAACATGACGGCCTCGAACGTGCGCAGGACGAAATCGTTGCGATAGACCAGCAGCATGCCCTCGCCCAGCATGACGGCCGCATTGGCAATGAGCAGCGCGCCGGCCAGCTTGACGATGACGTTGCGCGCGGCTCCGGTCACCGCGCCGAGCAGCAGCGCGATGGCGCATCCGGCAACCGCCATCTGCACGAGCGAGATGGCGACCTCCGCCGGCGACTCCCAGCCGAGTTTTCCGGGAATCGAGCAGAACATGATGGCGGTGCCCAGCACCAGAAGCACGGAGAACACGCCCGCGCCGATGGAGGCGACCTTCGCGAGCCCCGGCTTGGCGAAGCGCAGGCCCACGATGAGCAGCACGCCGAAGACAAGCGTCGCGGACAGCAGCCACACGTCGAGCAGCAGCGGCGACGCCATGTTCGGCGCGAGGAACAGCCGCCACATGCCGAGCGGGCGACCGAGGTCGGGCAGGATGGCCAACCCGGCGCACGCCGAGCACACCACGCCCACCACGGCCAACTTCAGGCGCGAGAACGTCGCCGGCTTGCCGAGGGCCGCCAAAAGCAGCGCGCCCGCGCCGACCGCCTCGAAGAACAGGAACAGCGAGATGTACAGGCCCCACGGCACGTACGAGGTGATGTTCGTGATGCCCTCGATGAACGAGTACTGCTGCACCAGGGCGAACACGCCCATTGCGAGGAGCGCGAGGCACGCAGCCCCCACGCCGAGGAACACGCTCTTGTTCATTTTGATATCCATGACCATACCTCCTTACACCAGACCGGCGTAATAGACGCTCGGCTTGGTGCCGAGGTCTTCCATGAGCGGCTTGGCACCCAGCTTCTTGATCATCACGTTGATCTCGGAAGTCGGGTCGTCCAAATCGCCGAACCAACGGCTCTTCGTGATGCACGTCTTCACGCACGAGGGCTCTTCGCCCTGGGCGGTGCGCTCCTTGCACATGACGCACTTCTCCACCACGCCGATGGGATGCTCGGACGCGCGCATCTCCTCGTAGGGCGTCATCTCGTAGCCTTCGTAGTAAGGCGTCGCAGACTGGTCCACGTCGTGATAGCTGCGTGCGTTGTAGGGGCACGCGTTGATGCACATGCGGCAGCCGATGCACTTCTCGTAGTCCACCTGGACGCACTGGTTCTCGTCGTAGTAGCTGGCACCCGTGGGGCACGCGCTCACGCACGGCGCGTCCTGGCAGTGCTGGCAGGCTATCGGGAGGACGGTTTGCCCGGAATTGGGGTATTCGCCGTACTCGCCTTTCAGCACCTTGCACCAGTACATGCCCGAGGGCGTCGCATTCTGGTACTTGCACGCCATCGTGCAGGCGTCGCAGCCCGCGCACGTGCTGGCGTCGATGAGCATTCCGTATCGAGTCATTTCCCTCCCCCTTCCTAAGCCTTGTAGATCTTGACGCGCACGGTGTCGATGACGCCGCCGTGGATCGGGTCGATGTACCCGAAGTCACCGCTCATCAGATCGTTCATGTTCGTGTCCTCGACGAGGTCCTTGCCCATCCACGAGGTCTTGCGCCCGCGCGCGCCGCCGATGCCCACGCTGTCGGGGCGGACGGTCTCGGTGAGGTGCGCCTTGCCCTTCGTCGTGCCGAACAGCGATTCGACCGTGATCAGATCGCCCTCGTTGATGCCCTTGTCGGCCGCGGTCTTCGCGTTGACCAGGATGGAGTTGTCGTCCGGCATGTACTTGCTCGAGTAGTCGCGGCGGATGGGGTCCTGGTCCATGTTGGCCAGGCGGAACATGTAGAACGGCTGGCGGTAGTTGAACCCGTACAGGTCGTACTCGGCCGGCGCGGAGTCGATCTGGCGGTTCTCGGGCCAGTACGGCACGGCGCAGTAGCGGCGGCGCAGCTCGTCGATGCGGAACTTGATGGTGCCCTCAAGATCGAAGCCGCTCTCCTGCACCTCGCGCAGCTTGGGAATGAGGAAGTCGCCCGAGCGCTTCTGCGCCTCGAGGTACACGGTGAAGCGGATCTTCTGGTTGCGGTGCGAGGGGTACACGTCCGCGCCGTAGAAGCCGTTGTACGGCATCATCTTCACCTTGTCCAGGTGGTCGAGGCCCTTGTCGGGCCCGAACGCGCTCTTCAGGCAGCGGTCGAACATCTCCTCGGCGGTGTACTTCACGCCCGGCTCAAGCTTGTACTCGGGATTCTCGAACTGCACGGCCGCCGGCGGCACCTGGCCGAAGCCCGTGAGCGCGGCGTAGCCGATGCAGCCGTTCTGGTTGGCCGTCTCGTTCCACAAATCGATGAGGCCCATGCGGTCGAAGATCTCGATGAGCTGGTCGTTGCCGTCCATCGTGTTGAACATGGGCTTCATGCCCTTGCGTACCACCACGCCGCGGTTGGAGGCCGCGAACGCCGGGTCGGTGTTCGTCGCCGAGCCCTCGTTGCCAGGGAACAGGTGGCAGGTATGCGTTTCGAGCGATGCGTGCTCGGGCAGCAGCAGGTCGGACAGCATGGCCATCTCGTCCATATGGTAGCAACCCTGGTAGATAACGTAGTCGACGCTCTTCATGGCCTGCTCGGCAACCTCGGGGTCGGCCGTGACCGTGATGGGGTTCGAGCCGCATGACACCACGACCGACGGCTTGTAGTCGAAGCCGTACTTCTCGGGGTCGCACATGGTGCGCATCATGAGGGTGTTCGTGGAGTGGCGGTGCGGGAACACGTCGGCGTAGTCGAGGTCCTGCGGCGGCCAGTTGAACTTCGTGCACGTCTTGGCCTCGAAGTAGGGCTCGGTGGTGCCGTCCAGCTCGTTGGGCAGGTAGTCGCAGTACATGTTCGAGATGATGCCGCCGGGGTTGCCCACGTTGCCCAGCAGCATGTTGAGCACGCGGCTGTAGATGTCGCAGAGCGTGCCGTCCTCCTGGTTGGTGATGCCGCGGCCGATGATGACGGCGGCGGGGCGCAGCGGCAGCGTCTGGCCATCGATTTCCACCGTGGAGCCGAACGAGGCGTATTTCACCAGGTTGTTGGCGATTTCGCGGATCTTGTCGGCGGGAACGGTGCTGTACGCCTCGGCCCATTCCGGCGTGAAGTCTTTGAGAGATTCTTTGAAGGCTTGGAATGCGGGCTGACAGGCGACGCCTTCAACCTCATAATTGCCGAACAGGGCAGGATCAGCGAGCGACGGATCGTCATGAGACTTGGCGGAATCGGACGATGCATCCCAGATCAAGGGCTTGCCGTCGGCGCCACGGACATAATCTCCGTTGGCGTCGATCAGGTAGGGCGAGTTGGTCCTGTTCTTCACGAACGGCTCGTCGAAGCCGTTCTCGATCTCGTAGAGCATGCAGTGCATCCACGCGTACACGAGCGACAGGTCGCTGCCCAGCTTGGCCGACACCCATTCGCCGCGCGTGGCCTCCATCGAGGCGCGCGGGCCCACCGTGACGTACTTCAGGCCGCGGCGGAGACCGTCTGCGAAGCTGCGCGCGTCGCCACCCGCCAGGCCGGAGTCATAGCCCACCGACTTGCCGAGGATGACCAGGTAGTCACAGTACACCGCATCGTAGTTCACCGTGGGGAACGCCGAGAGCGTGTAGCAGCCGCCGTAGTGGATGGCGCACATCTGGCCCTTCGTGGAGCTGGAGTTCGGCGTGCCGAGCGCCATGGCCCACAGGCCGATGCCCAGGGTTGCATGCCCGCTCTCGTAAGGGGCGAAGCTGTACATCTGCACGAGCTTGCGGATGTCCGTGTCGTAGCATTCGCGGATCTTCTCGGCGGCCGTGTCGAGCGCCTCGTCCCAGGTGATCTCCACCCAACCGGGGTCGACCTCCAAGCCCTTCTCGGGGTTGGTGCGCTTCATGGGCGCCTTGATGCGATGCGGGTTGTACACGTTCATGATGGCACTCTTGCCGCGCGGGCAGAGCGTTCCGGCATTGTTCGCACGATCGGGGTCGCCCTCGATGTTGACGACGACGCCGTCCTTCATGGTGGCGACGAAGCTGCAGCTGCCGCACAGCATGCACATGCGGCAGTGGCCGTATACCTCGCCCGTCTCGCCCTGCGCCGCCGCGTTGGGCGCGTTCGCGAACGCCTTCACCGGCTTGTACGTCAACGAGCTGCCCAAGGCGGCAGCGGCACCCAGGGCGCCGGCGCCCTTCAGCAGGGTGCGCCTCGTGACGTTCATAGTGTTCAGGTTCATAGTCTAGCTCCTCCTTACTTGACGTGCGTTTTGGAATCCTTTTCGTGTCCTGCTCTTGAAGATTGAGGTTCCCTCCTCGTTCCTCGATCCCTCCTTTCGGTGCAGACCCGCCTTAAGGCGGACGTGATTTCGGTACAGGTATCCAGGCATCGCGCTGCGATGGCTTTCGTAGGAGGTGTTGCAATGGGAATTGTGCAGGCCGTGCGCTTACAGGCAGCCTGCAAGCGTCACTCTTCAGCTGCTCCGGGAGCCTGCTCGCGACCTTCGAACAGTATGTCGAGCTTTTGCTTGAACATCAGCTCGTAGGGATAGTCGTAGCGATACATGCCCTTGTCGAGCTCTTGGAAGAAGATGGCCACCACGATCTGGGCGAACACGCGGCTATCGTAGGAGCCGGCGAGCGTGCCCGCCTCCTTCGCGCGCTGGATGATGGCGGCGTAGATGCTCACCAGCTGTCCGCGCGTGGCAAGCTCGGCATCGAGGTGCTCGCGGCTGGCGTAGATCTCGTAGCTGTAGGCCAGGCGGATGTCGTTCGCCTGGAGCTCGGTCACGTCCTCTGCGCCTTCCGGCGAGAAGAAGATGCCCTGCGTGCCGCGGATGTCCTCCAGCAGCACGGCGAGCACGGCCTCGCTCGCCGGCATGTCCTCCGGAAGGTCGTCCGCAAACGCCCTGAGGTGCTCGACGGAGTTCTTGCCGATCTCGGTGAGGAAGTCGCCCTTGGACGGATAGTAGCGGTAGAGCGTGCCGGTGGACACCTCGGCTTTCTTCGCGATATCGCTGAGTGTGGTATTCTGGTACCCGTTCTTCAGGAACAAGTCGGCAGCCACTTTATAGATACGCTGCTTAGTCTTCGAACTGCAGATGTACCCTTTTGCCGACATACGCTTCCTCCAGCTACAATCTTATACTGTCTCAACTACATATTGAGTCCGAACTCAATTTTGAGTTCGGACTCATCTTAGAACCGTTTATGTCGTTTGTAAAGAAAAATATTGAGTTTGCTCTCAATTTTTCTCGGAGCCCTGGTCGGCAAGCTCTCGCACGCCCACTTCCCTCATGCAGAACGAGCCGTCGGGCTGCTCTTCCAGCACGTTCGAGCTCTCGCCGAGCACCGCGGACGGGCATGCCTCCCGTGCCGCCGGCGCGCAGGTGCACGGGATGGCCGCGCTCGGGACGGTCGGGTTGAAGTCGCAGGGAACTCCCGTATCCGCCGCCCAGTCGCGCACGGCCGCCGCGTCGTCCCCGAACGCCTTCGCACACTTCAGAAAGGGATCGTCCCCCGATCGGCCCATCCAAGGGTAGGCCGCCTGCAGCCCCGGGCTGGCCGCGAACGGCTTGTTCTGAAGGTTGACCTGCGCGGAGTTGCGGTTGTCGGCGCTGCAGTAGTGGATGCCCATCTCCAGGTTCTCCGCAGCGGCGAACTCCACGAGCTCGAGCGCCTCGCACTCGCTGCGCGCGACGGGAACGCCTCCGTTGTACCAGTAGTCGTAGAGGAACCGGTAGGGCTGCTTGCGCAGCTTCAGACCGCGGGCGCAGAACTCTTCGGCATTGGTCAGCGGGAAGCAGAACTCCAGCAGATTGACCCCGCGCACCCCGATGGCCGCAGCGCGGCGCAGCAGCGCCTTCATCTCATCGAGCGTTCCAGGTATCACCGGCACCTCTACGACCACATCGGGGAGCGCGGCGACCGCCTTCTCCATCATAGCGAAGGCATGCTCCTGGCAGCTGTCGAAATCGCGGGGCTTCACGCTGAAGCGGATCTCGACGAGCCCGCTTTCCGCCAGGTCGGCAATGACCCGCTCGTCGAGGAGGTCGCCGTTCGTGTACAGGCGCGTATGCACACCGGGATACAAATCGACAGCTCGCTTGAAGAAGGCAGCCACCCGCTCCTTGTGCAGAAGCGGCTCGCCGCCGGTGACGGCAAGGCAACGATACGAGGCGCCAGCCGCATGCGCTTGCTCCAGCTCGAGCACGATGTCGCGCTCGTGACTGCGGAAGTGCTCGCAATGCGGCTGGTTCGCGTTGAAGCAGAAGTAGCAGCTCTTGGTGCAGCGCAGATCGACGAAAAGCGACCCGGTGCCCTCCCCGGTGCGGCACGCCAAGCAGGCCGGCGATATCCAGTTCCGCCAGATCGAGGAGCCGCCGTTCTCGCAATGGCAGGCGCATCGCCTAGCCACGAGCTCCCGCTTCGGGCGTGGCGAGGACTCGGCTTCCTCGAACGGCACGCCGTGCTTCCCCATGGCGAGCTCGAAGTCCTCCTCGGCTTCCCCGAGCATACGGACATGCTCCTCCAGGTTCATGACGCACCCCCGCCCCGGCTCCCGCCCAGGTACTCGTCGCGCACCTTCCTAGCCATCGCATCCGCGTCGATCACGGCCCCGCACACCGAGCACGTCTTGGCCGAGGGGCCGTTCAGCGTGCCGCAAGCGGTGCAGTATCCGGGAACCCGATCCATCGACGCTGCGAACGCAGAGGTCTCGCCACGGCACCTACCGCAGTTCACGCAAGCATATCCACACATATGACCTCCTATACCGAGCCCCTGCAAGGCACGCAGGCGGACCCGCCGTTCGCAAGCCCGCCCGGTATCGCTTGAGAACCCTCGACCTCAAGCCTCTTCGACAGCTGCCTCGGTCTCGGAAGCCCCCTCGCAGGCAGCGCCTGCAGCCTTCGCGCGAGCCAGATGCCCCGCGCCGGCCACGATACCCATCAGGCAGAATATCAAAAGCACGATGAAGTTGGTGACGATACCCGTCCAGTCGCCCGCAAGCAGGCCCTGCACGGCCATGAACACCGCCTCGCCGAACCCGATGACCAAGATGCCCGTGCCCGCTCCCGCGAAGCCGCCGAGCGCGCCCATGATGCCGAGAGCGGCCGCAAGCGCTCCCGCGCCAATACCGACGAGCAGGATCTTCGGTGGAATGGACTTGGTGTAGTCATTGACAACCTGAAAGAACGCGCAGAACGCACCGCCGATGAAGAACGCGGCGAAAATCGAGATGATCATTTCCATAGCCAGCCCCTTACGCCATGAAGAACGCGGCTACGGCAACGATGATCGCCAGCAGCGCGCCCGTCCCTACGACCCAGAAAAACAGGTCGAGCAAAGCCGCCACGCCCTTGCCGGCGCCGCCCTCCTTGGCACCGCTCTCGTACATGTCGGCCAGAGCACACGCGAAGCCGTTGAACACCAGGATGGAGCCCCATCCGGTTTTCTCGGCGAGCTTCTGGTGGATGCCCGTGATGTAGAGCACCACGCCTATGACGCCCATGGAGAGCAGCGTGGCGGCCATGCTGAACGCGGGACCCATGATAGGGCTCCAGAACAGCAGGAACAGCTGGCCGATGGCGCAGTAGAAGCCACCCATCAAAAATGCCGAGATGTATATTTTCGCATTGGGCATATCGCCCACCCCTCTCGTCAAGCCCAATCGCCGCTCCGTGCGCGGCATACCGGATTCAAAACCCCAGGAAAAGGAGGGCCGGACGGCCGCGAAGGTCGCCCGGCCCGGTAATCATGCGGCCGTCAGGGCCTGCATGCACGTCCCTTCCGCTCTACAGCGCGCACAGAACCTTCTTGGGGCCCATTGTGGCGGCAAGCTCCTCGATGGCGCCGTACTCCATGCACTTCGCCTGGCAGTGCTGCACGCACGTGGGCTGCTTGCCCTCGGCCACGCGGGAGGCGCAGCCGGAGCACTGGGAGGTAAGGGCGGGCAGATAGGACAGCTGCCACTTCCCGTCGCCGATCTCCCACGGGCCGATCTCCTGCACGATGATGCCGGTTTGCCCGACGGGCAGCCCGTTATGCATCTGGCAGGCCATTTCGCACGTATGGCAGCCCGTGCACCACTCGGTGTCGATAAGAAGTCCGTAAGCCATGGTTATTCCCCTTTCTCAACCTTGTAGAGCTTGCAAATCGAGGTCTTGTAGTTGGCGCCGAAACCCGACTTGCCGCAAGCCATCGGAACAAGGTTATTGATGTTCACGTCGAACACGTCGTACAGGTTCTCCGGGCCCTTCTCGGGCAGCCACCAGCCGTGGTCGCAGGACACGACGCGCGGGTCGACGATCGGGGTGATCTTGACGGTGCGCTTGGCGCGGCCCATCTGGTTCTCGACCCACACCCACTCGCCGTCGACGAAGCCGAGCTCCGCGACCGTGTCGGGATGGATCTCGATATAGGGCCACGGGTCCATGCGGCGCAGGCGGTCGAGCTGGCGATGCTCGGAGTGGAAGGAGCTCCAGCGGCGGGCACCGGTTGTCAGAACGAACGGGTACTCGTCCATCAGCTCGGGCGTGGCGCCCGGGCCCGGGTTGGGCTCGTCGAAGTACGGCATGGGATCGAGGCCGCACTGGTTGTAGAACGTGGACCACAGCTCGATGCGGCCGGTTGCCGTGTTGAAGCCGGGCTGGCCGTCGGCGCGGAGCTTGCCGGTCTCGTAGCGCTTGTACTCGAACGGCAGGTACAGCGGAGCCTGCTCGCGCAGCTCGGGGAAGGTCATCCCGGTGGTGGCGATCATCGAGGACAGCATGTCCTCGATGCTGTCCCACGGCCACGCCTCGGGGTTGAGGCGCTTGCCCAGCATGAGGTTGATCTCGGCGTCGGACTTCGCCTCGCCGATCTGGCACACCTTGTTGATGACCTCGCCGCGCTGCAGGCCGTCGCCCAGGCGCAGGCCGTCCTTCTCGGGATAGGTGGCGGCGGGCAGCACCACGTCGGCGCAGGCCATGGCCGTCGGGGTCATGAACAGGTCGACCACGACGTTGAACTCCAGGCGCAGCAGCGCCTCGAGCACCATCTTCGGCTCGGCGCCCATGCAGGCGATGGCGTTGTTGGTCTGCAGCCAGATGCCGCGCATCTTGTAGGGCTTGTCGGTAAGCATGGTCTTCATGAGCTCGTCGGTCTGGGCAACCTGGAAGCCGAGGGCCAGCAGCGGATAGGTGTCCAGGCCGATGCGCTTGGCCTTCTGCTCCTCGCTGATGAGCTCGCCGCCCCAGCCGCCGGAGTAGGCGATGAGCTCGACGGGGAAGATGTTGCCGCCGGGGACGTCCACGTTGCCGGTGATCTGGAACAGGCCCACGATGGCCTGGCCGGCCGGCAGGGCCTCTTTCACCATGTCTACCGCGAGGCCCCACTGCATGGCGGCGGGTTTGGCGCTGGCCAGCATGCGGGCCGCGCTCTTTATCTCCTCTTCGGGAACCCACGTGATCTCGGCGACCTTCGAGGGCGGGTACTCCTGCACGCGCTCGGCCAGCTCGTCGAAGCCGTAGGTCCACTTCTCGACGAAGTCATGATCGTAGAGGTCCTCGTTGATGATGACGTTCATCATGCCCAGGGCCAGGGCGGCGTCGGTGCCGGGACGCAGGCGCAGATGCGCTTCGGCCTTCAGCGACAGCCAGGTGACGCGGGGGTCGACCATCATGATCTTCATACCGCGCTTCATGAGGTCGATCATCCAGTGGCCGTAGAAGCCGTCGGAGTTGGCGCGCAGCGGGTAGTTGCCCCACAGGACCATGAGCTCGGGGCAGCGCCAGTTCGGGTTGTCGTAGCGGTCCGGGAACTGCTGCGAGCAGTCGGCCACGGTGTAGCCGCCGCACGTGGCGGCCATGCCGGCGACGCGCGGCAGGTAGCAGGCCAGGCCCGAGAGAGCGAAGCACGTGTAGTTCGGGGAACCGTAGGACCAAGCCAGGCGGGTGATCCAGGAGGAGATGTCGCGGCCGGTGCCCTGGCCGAAGATGACGGTCTCGGCACCGTACTTGTCGCGGATCTCGATGAGCTTGCCGGCAACGAGATCGATCGCCTCGTCCCAGCTCATGCGCTCCCACTTGTCCTTGCCGCGGTCCTTCGGGTCGCGCTTCATGGGGTACAGCAGACGATCCTTGTGGTTGGTGACTTCGGGAAGGGCCAGGCAGCGAACGCACAGACGGCCGTCGTTGTACGGGTTCTCCGGGTCGCCCTCCACCTTGACCAGCTTGCCGTCGTCATCGGTGTACAGCAGCACGCCGCACCCAAGATGGCAGCCGGGGCCCGTCCACGCGCTCCCGCGCGTGACGGTCAGATCCCCCTCTTGGTACTTGTACGGCTTCTCATGCGGAACGGTCAGATACTCGTTTTCAGCCATGAACTCCACCTCTCCTCTCGTCTTGTCCTACCCGCCGTAAAGCGGATACAATGGGGCCCAGACGAACCGTTGCCCTCCCGCCGACTCGCCATCAGGGAAAGGGTCTTGCCATGCGGCCCGTCCGGGCTTGCCCGCACCATAGCGAGGCCTGTGTCAGTGACGCTATCGACCGAAACGGTGCTTTTGGTACGGGAAACTGGGAAAAAGACTGATTCGCCGAGGGGATGGCACTATGGAAAACAGTATTAAACCGTCCTATGAGCAGGGAGAACGTGGAAGCTCTGCCGTATTGGTGAGCATATCGATAGGGTTTTCTCTTTTCTGGATGCTGTTTTTCACCGCTCTCCTCTACGACCCCTTCGCCAACGCGGGCCTGCCCAACAACGCGCTGGCCCTTCCGCTCCCCATCGCCATGTGCGTCGGATTCGCTGCGGCCGATGTGCTCATTTTCAAGATGTGCGACTTCTTTGCAGGCGAGCGAGGGCATAAGGTGCTGTGGGCTATCGTGTCGTGCTATGCCATCATCCCCGGCATCGTGCTGTTCACGCAGGCTATCCGCGGCGCCATCGTGCCGATGCCGTTCGCCTTCGCCGCTTGGCTTGTCATCGGCGTCGGACTCGGGTGCCTGCTGGCGCTATGGTCGGAGCTGCTCGTCAGCTTCGTGAAGGGGTTCGCCTCGAAGGCCATCGCGTTCTCGGCGTGCATCGGGGCTCTCCTGTACTTCGCCATGAGCAGCCTGCCCACGCTAGTGGGCATCTGCTTCCTGTGCGTCGCGTCGCCGATGAGCCTGGCGCTTCTACGCCTCTTGGAGAAGGAGTCGCCGGCGGCGCCCTTCGTCCCGCGCGTGGAGTGTACCAGGCGGCATCAGCTGACCAAGCCCATCGACGCGCTCAACACGCTGTACAGCGCCGTGTTCGGGCTGGCCATCTTCATGCTGTCGCGCTCCGAGCCCTCGCTTCCGCTCTACGGCGGCATCGCGCTCGCCATTGCGGCGGGGGCATTGTTCATGGTACCGTTCTTCAGCAAGAACACCGACAAGATGATGCACGGCATGGTGCAGAAGATATTGTTCCCCATACTGGTCATCGGTCTCATGCCGCTGCCGTTCGTGGACGGAATCCTGCAGGTTCTGTGCATGCTGGTCATCCTGATGGGCTACATCTGCCTGACGCTCGTGAACCTGGACTCACTGTACTGCTTGGTGAAGAAGTACAAGGTGACTTCGTTCTACCTGGTGGGGCGTGGCCACAGCCCCATCTTGGTGGGCGTGTCCCTTGGCTATCTCATCGGCTACATGGCGGCCTTCACGAACGTCGTGGGCGACATGTCGCTGGCTTTTGCCTCGCTGGCGCTCGTGGTGCTCATGTCGGTTTTCGTGACCACCATCGACTTCGATCCCGACCATCTGAGAGAGGAACACGAAGATGCGGGCCACCCGCATGCTGACAAGGGCCGATGGAAGACGAAGTGCGCCGCCATCGCCGAAGCCCACGACCTGTCCGCGCGCGAAATCGAGGTGTTTAACTTGCTGGCCAAGGGACGCGGTACCACCTACATCCAGGACAAGCTCTACATCTCGCCCCATACGGTTAAGTCGCATACCTACAAGATATACCGCAAGCTGGGCGTAAACTCGCGCGAGGAGCTGCTCACCCTCGTGGAGAACGCTCCGATAGGCGACAGCGGCGATAGCGCGGAGACAACCTGACGCGTTCTTGGAAGAAAATGAAAGATATTCGTCGCCATGGAGGGCAGTCGTGAGCACATCGGAAAAGAGCTCGCCTTTTAACAGGGAGAACGCAGCTGTCCGTTGCCAAGGACATCTCAACTGCGGGATTTCGGCGTCCTCGGTGATGAATAGCTTGAAAAACCTGCTGTAAGCCACGGTTTCCACGCCCAAGGGTTCCGACCGCTTCCGAGGCACTCACGACCGCTGCGCAGCAACACCTCCTCCCCGCAAGGGTTGCAGATGCTCCCACGTATTTGGAAGATGGCGATACCTCTGCGTACCAGGGAGGAATGGGCACGCGATTCGCGCCAAGGAGCATGGAACAGCAGAACTCGGCTGTCCCGGCCGGTGGCAAAGGCAGAGGCCTTTGCGCCGCACTCGACTCGCCAAAAGTGTCGAAACGAAGCTTCTGATACCGCCTCCGAAAACCAGCATCGGCGGCCCGAGGGCCGCCGATGCGCAGTTCGCCGTTCTTTCGATGCTTCCCTACTTGAAGAAGCCGTCGTAGTTGTGCATCTTCAGCTGGCTCTCCACCTTGCTCATGGTATCGAGGGCCACGCCGATCATGATGAGGATCGAGGTGCCGCCGAACGCCTGGATGAGCGTGTTGCCGGTGAAGAAGAACACGATGGACGGCACGACCGCGATGGCGGCGATGAAGATGCCGCCGGGAAGCGTCACGCGGTGCAGCACGTTCTTGATGTAGGTGACGGTGGCCGTGCCCGGGCGCACGCCGGGGATGAAGCCGCCCTGCTTGCGCAGGTTGTCGGCCGTGTCCTCGGGGTTGAACACCATGGAGGTGTAGAAGTACGCGAAGAACACGATCAAGAGCACCGTGAGGATCCAGTTGATCCAGCCCGTCGACATCGCGTTGGCCACGTTCGTGAGCCACTCGATGTTGAAGAGCGCCGCCAGCTGCGCGGGGAAGTAGATCAGGCAGCTCGCGAAGATGATGGGGATGACGCCCGCCGCGTTCACCTTCAGGGGGATGTACGTGGACTGGCCGCCCATCATCTTGCGCCCCTGCACGCGCTTGGCGTAGTTCACGGGGATGCGACGCTGCGCGCGCTCCACGAAGATGATCGCGGGGATGCACGCCAGCACCACGAGGATGATGAGCGCCGTGATGGCAATGCCCATACCCAGGTCCGCCGTCAGGTTCACCGACGAGAAGATGGCGCTCGGCACGCGCGACACGATGCTCACGAAGATGATGAGCGACATGCCGTTGCCGATGCCGCGCTGCGTGATGAGCTCGCCCATCCACATGATGAACGCGGTGCCCGCCACGAGCGTGAACACGACGATGATGTCGGTGAGCAGCTCGGGGACCTCCGTGCTGAACACCACGCCGTACGCCGACGACTTGAACAGGAACAGGTAGCCCACCGCGTTGATGAGGCCGAGTCCCAGCGTCAGGTAGCGCGTAACCTGCGTGATCTTCTTGCGCCCCGCATCGCCCTCCTTCGCCCAGCGGCCCACGGCGGGGATGACGCCCTGCATGAGCTGCATGATGATGGAGGCCGTGATGTAGGGCATGATGCCCAGCGAGAACACCGAGAAGTTCGACAGCGCGCCGCCCGTGAACAGGTCGAGCATCGTCATGGACACGCCCGAATCCTGGAACGAATTCGCGAACTCGTTGAACGGGATGCCCGGCACCGGCACGTACGCGCCGAAGCGGTACAGTGCGAGGATAGCCAGCGTGAAGAGGATCTTCTTACGCAGCTCCGGTACCTTGAACGCATCGATGATCGAGCTTAGCAAGGCTCTTCGACCTTTCCTCCAGCTGCTTCGACCTTCGCCTTGGCCGAAGCAGAAACCTTATCGACCTTGACCGTGAGCGCCTTGGTCAGGTCGCCGTCGCCGAGCACCTTCACCAGTGCGTCGGCATGCTTGATGATGCCCTTGGCCTTCAGGCTCTCGCCGTCGACCACGTCACCGGCCTCGAACTTCTCGTCGAGACGGCTCACGTTGACGGGCAGGTACTCCACATGGTTGATGTTCTTGAAGCCGGGGAGCTTCGGCAGACGACGCGCGAGCGGGGTCTGGCCGCCCTCGAAGCCGACGCCCTTGCCGCCGCCAGCGCGGGACTTCTGGCCGTTCATGCCGCGGCCGGACGTCTTGCCCGTGCCGGAGGCAGGACCGCGGCCCACGCGCTTGCGGTTCTTGGTCGCGCCCTCGGCCGGCTTGAGATCCTTCAATTCCATGGTTGTGACTCCTTCTCAGTCGCAAAC
>OLND01002577.1_pt1 | contig 15984 bp, 11 predicted proteins | sample 1672031 | NCBI WGS metagenome assembly OLND01 (sample SAMEA3136638, study PRJEB25190) | human gut metagenome | biome: human gut; feature: human-associated habitat; material: faeces | place: Austria | collected 2013
CACATCTTATAGCTTCTTTCCATTGGTCTTTAAGTGTTGAACTTACTGCACTTACAGCCGCTTTTATTAATCCCATAAATCTTTCCTCCTATTATACTATTTCTCTTTCTAAATTAGAAAGTACCCAACTATATTCTCCTGTCGTTATTACACTTCCACAATATTCACATTTTCCAGCTGAAGTTATTTGTGTTGGTGCACCACAATTTGGGCAATTTGTTGTAACTATCTTTTCTGAACCTTCTTTTGTTTGCAATCCTTTCTTCCTTATAAAAGTCAATATATAAGTATTTACTCTTTCAGTTGTTTTATCTCCTCTTAATACTTGTTTTGTTGTAGCATCTATAATATAATCTGCCATTCTTGAATTCAATCTTACAGTTAAAATATCTTTATCCCCATTTTGTTCAAAACTGTATAAATTTGCAAAATTAACACATATTCTATCCATTACATTAATTTGATTATTATCAATATATCCTTGTAATTGATTTTTATGTTGTTCAAATAATTCATTTGTTTCAAATACTCTTATTACTGACCAATCTCTATCTGTCCATGCTTGTTGTAATTTTACAAATAAACTTTTTGCATTTGCAATAAATTCTTCTTTATTAAACATTGGATCTACTTGTTTTATTTGATTTTCAACTTGTTTTTCTCTTTCTAAATCTGGTCCAATATTTCTTACTGTTTTATGTAATGGCCCTTTTCTACTATTAGTATCCTTTTTATTTAAAACATAAACAATTATAGCTAGTATTATAAAAAGTACCCATAATGTTATACCTATATCAGAATCATCACTACTACTTGAGCTATATGAACTTCCACTATCCCAATCCCATGATGAGCTTCCACTGTCCCAAGAACTGCTACTATCCCATGAACTACTTCCACTATCATAAGATTCAAAGCTTCCAACATCGGCCTCTACAGGAGCACTGTTTATTATTATACTAAACATCACCACTATTGTAAGTATTATTTTCCTTATTTTACTTTTCATTTTTCACCTCCCTAAATACTTTATATTATAAGAAATTCAAAAATTTTCCTAATATTAAAATTTTCTATAATATAAAAAATAAAGTATAATTTGTCAATAATTTTTAAATAAGTATTAGTGATATAATAATGTAGAGAAAAATAAAAATACTGTGATAATTTTGGTATAATTGAATTATAGGTTATTAAATACAAATAGGGGGAGAGGTTTGGAAAGAGAGAGGTACAGACATTTAAATAAATATTTAATAGAAAAATTTGGAGAAAGAACTTTAAAAATATGTGTAGATGGTCATTTTTCATGTCCAAATAGGGATGGCACATTAAGTAAGAGTGGATGCATTTTTTGTAGTGAATGTGGTTCAGGAGAACTAATAAAGGATAGCGAAAAAGATATTACAACCCAAGTGAAAAAATACTTTGAAAGCTATAAATCAAAAAGAGCAAATAAGTTTATAGTTTATTTTCAAAATTTTACAAATACATATGATACAATAGAAATTTTAAGAAAAAAATATAATGCAGCCTTAGTAGATGATAGAATAGTTGGAATAGAAATTGCGACAAGACCAGATTGCATAAACAAAGACATTGCAAAACTAATTAATGAATATTCAAATAAATATTATGTTTGTGTGGAATTAGGTTTGCAAACATCAAATAATAGAATAGGTGATATAATAAATAGATGCTACACAAGTGAACAATTTAGTGAAGCGGTTAAAATTTTGCGAAGGTATAATATTGATGTTGTAGCACATATTATGGTAGGACTTCCAATGGAAACGCAAGAAGATATAGCAAATACTGTGAAATTTATAAATAATCATGATGTACAAGGAATAAAAATTCATTCAACTTATGTAGTGAAAAATACAAAATTAGCAAAAATGTATGAATTAGGAGAATATGTGCCTATATCACTAGAATATTATTTAGAAAAACTTGAGTATATAATTACACATTTACGAGGTGATATTATTATACATAGAATTTCAGGAGATGCACCAAAAGACTTGCTAGTTGCACCAGGATGGAATTTACATAAAAAATGGGTATTAAATGGAATAGAAAAGATATTGAAAGAAAAAAACAAATGGCAGGGAATGAATGTAATGGAGTTTTAATATGACATATTATAGTATATGAAAAAGTATAAGAGAAATTGAAGAATATATCTATTTAGTAGTTTTGCATAGATACTTTTTTCTATGTTTACTAAATAGGATGAATTTCAAAATAACTCTTATACTTTTTTATTTTATACACCAACACTCATAGTTTCAGGTAATGTTGAACCTCCATCTATTACATAACCTTGTCCAGTTAAATAAGATGCTTCATCACTTGCTAGAAATGCAGCAAATTCACCTAATTCTTCTATTGTACCAAGTCTTTTCATAGGTATACCTTTTGCTATTCCGTCAACTACTGAATTTGGATTATCTTTATTTGAATCTTTTGCAATTCCTTCAACCATAGGAGTCATAATATATCCTGGGAGAATAGCATTTACGCGAATTCCTTTATCAACTACTTCAGCAGCAAGTCCTTTTGTAAAACCTAAAACTGCAGCTTTAGTTGTAGCATATGCAACTTCACCTGTATCTGCTACCATAGTTCCAGTAACAGAAGACAAATTAACAATTGAACTTCCACTTGACATATATGGAACAACTGCTTTTGACACATTCCATGTACCTTTAATATTAATATCAAAATGAAAATCTCTTATTTCATCTGGAGTTTCTAAAAACGGTGTTAGCTTTGCGACACCAGCATTATTAACTAAGATATCAATTTTATTATACTTTGCAATAATTTTATCAATTGCATTTTTAATTTGTCCGCTATCGCGGATATCAACTGAGTATCCATCAACATCATAACCTTCAGATTTTAAGATGTCTACTGTGTTTTGCAATTTCTCTGAATAATCAAAAATAGATACTTTCGCACCATGTTTTAAAAATATTTTTACAATTCCTAAACCATTTCCCATAGCTCCGCCAGTAACAATGGCAATTTTATCTTTTAACTTCATAAAAAAACCTCCTTTAGTGAAAATTATACATATAAAAATAACAAAAGTAAATATTTATTAAGAATAGATTTATAAAATGTTGTAGGTAAAAAATGAAAATAGAATATGATAAAGTAGGAGACTACTGTGTGTAAGAATTGCTTTAAGAAAAATAAAATATGAAGAAAGAACATTAAGTAGATATGGTAGAGCATAGTTAAGATATTTAAAAGAAAATAAGAAAGATTTATATACAGAATTGTTATTAGATGATAGAATATTAGATGAAGTATATTAACAAGATTTATGAGCACAAAATATGGAGAAAAGTATTATAGAATTTATGAAAAGAAAGAAAATATTACTGAAGAATTGAAAGAAAAAGACCAAATGAAATGGGTTGGTTTAATGAATAATATTAAACATTCTGCAGTAAAAATTGTAAAGAAAGAATTACTAAAATAAGTAAAAAACTGCCTAAGTTTTTTATAAAATTTAGGCGTTTTTTCATGTTAGGGGAGTAAATTTATTGTATTAACAAGCAATGAATTTCGCCAGCTCGAAATTCAATATGGGAAAAATCCCAAATCTCCTTTTTAAATTGAAAGTGAGGTGAAAATCTAATGGCTACAACGAGTTTATGGAAGGTAGAAAATAGAGTAGATCATGTTGTAAATTATGCAACTCATAAAGAGAAAACAAGAAATGAATTTTATGATAATTTTAATAACAAATTTTATAGTATAAGTTAGACAATTAATTATACAACCAATCCAGATAAAACAGAAAAACAATTTTATACTACAGGAATAAATTATGATGTAGAAAATGCAATTAAGCAAATGGAATTTACAAAGAAAAAATTTGGAAAAAAGTATCTTAACTTTTCATGGTTATCAATCTTTTGATAAAGGAGAAGTAACTCCAGAAATTGCTCATGAAATAGGAGTTAGACTTGCTGAAGAAATGTGGGGAGATAGATTTCAAGTTGTAGTATCTACTCATTTAAATACAGAGCATATCCATAATCATTTTGTAGTAAATTCAGTTTCATTTAAAGATGGACTTAAATACTATAGTAATTTAATTAATACCGCTTTGTTAAGAAAAACATCAGATGATTTATGTGATGAATATGGATTGAGAGTGCTAGAAGAAAAGACATGCAAATCTGGAATTAATTTTGAAAATTTTTATAAAAAATCTATTAGAGATTCGGATTATTATAAATTTGCAAAAGAAGATTTAGATTATGCAATAAAACATTCTTATACACAAAAAGAATTCCATCAATATTTATCATCAATGGGATATAGCTATTATTATAGAACAAATAAATTATGTATAAGGAGAGAACCATATAAAAGAAATATCAGAGTTGAAAGAGCTTTTGGAGAAGAATATTCAGTAGAAAGTATTAGACAAAGAATTATAGCAAATGATTTTATTGCAAAACAAAAAATAATTCCATATAAAAGAACCACTTTAAAGTTTTATGGAAGGAAAAGTATTTTTAGAAAGGCATATAAACCTAAAGGAATAATTGCTTTATATTATTACTATAGATTTTTATTGGGCTTATATTCGAAGTATAATATGCAGCATAAATTGACTCCAAAAATGAGAGAAAAAGTAAAAAAGATGGATAGGTATTAAGAAAGAATAAGATTCTTGTGCAAATACAAGTTAGAAACCCTAGATAATGAGGATGAACTGAAAACAAAGAAGTTAAGAGAAAAACAAGATATATTAAATACTAGAAATAGATTGTATTATAAAAGGGGAAAAGTAGATAATGAAACAGAAAAAAATGAAATCACAAAATAAATAATAGCAGTTACAACTGAATTTAAAAGGGTAAAAAATGAAATTAGAATGTGTGATGAAGTTACAGATAATGTTCCTAGTATTAAGGAACAAATAAGAGAAACTGAAGAAAAGTCAAAGGGAAGGGAAAAACAAAAGAAGAAAGATAGAAGATATGAAATATAGTAATTAAATCTATTTCTTGAAATTTATATGTTTTGAGGAATAGATTTTTTGTCGAAAAAAGTAGAAACAATTATAAGATGAAATTGTCGAATAATGTTGTGAAATTTAGGCTTTTGTGATATAAAATATACTAGGATTATAATATATTAACGGTGATAATATGAAAAAAAAAAGAGGAATATGTCACCTTTGTGGGAAATATACAGAGTTAACCTTTGAACATGTTCCTCCAAAGAGTGCCAATAATAAAGAAAGAGCAAGGTTATTAACAGGAAAAGAAATTTTTGATACTAAAAAATTAAGTATAGGAAAAAGTTTAAGATATATAAATCAACAACAGGGAGCAGGAAATTATACTCTTTGCAGAGAGTGTAATAATAATACTGGAGATTGGTATGCAAAGGAGTATATAAAATTTGCAAACGAAATAGGTTATATTTTAACTAATAAAATAGATATGAAAAAAGCAAAAGGAATAGGATTAGATAGTGACAAATTATATTTCCAAAGAATTATAAAGCAAATATTGTGTATGTTTTTATCAACAATACAACCTGAATATGCAATGCAGTTTAAAGATATAAGGGAATATGTATTAAATAAAGATGAAATAAGATTTGATACTAATAAATATAGAATTAGTATGTATTTATTAAAGAAATATGAAATAAGTCATTCAGGAGTTATTGGACTACTAATTAAAGAAAACGAGAAAGCAATAATTAGAAAAGTAGCAATTATGAATTTATATCCAATAGGATTTATATTAGAAATAGATCCTCCTGAAAAAAACATAGAAGATACAACAGATATAACTAAATTTACCACATTGAAATATGATGAATTACAAAATGTTGTAATGACATTTACAATAACTGATAAATATTCATTACACAATTTTACAAAGAAATTTATAAAAGAAAATAGTAATAGGAGTGATAATTAAAATGGCAAATGCAAAAAAAGAAAAATCAATGGAATCAATTTTATGGAGTGCATGTGATAAATTAAGAGGAGCAGTAGAACCAGCAGAATATAAACATGTTATATTAAGTTTGATATTTTTAAAATATGCAAATGACAGATTTGATATACAAAGAGAAAAATTAATAAAAGAGGGAAAACCTGAATTTATGTTAGATAATGTAGCATTTTATGAACAAGATAATGTTTTCTTTGTTCCTGAATGTGCTAGATGGAGCTATTTAATGAGTCAATCTAAAAAAGAGGGTTTGGCTATAAAAGTCGATACAGCTTTGCATGAAATTGAATTAAAGAATCCATCTTTGACAGGAGCATTGCCTGATAATTATTATTCAAGACTTGAATTAGAAAATAATGATTTAGCATCATTGTTAGATAGGATGAATGAAATAGATTTAAAACAATCAGAAGACAAAGATGTATTTGGAAGAGTATATGAATATTTCTTATCACATTTTGCTATTAAAGAGGGAAAAGGTAAGGGAGAATTCTATACACCACAATCAGTAGTTGCATTTCTTTGCGAATTGATAGAACCTTATGATGGTAGTGTTTATGATGGAGCTTGTGGTTCAGGTGGTATGTTTGTTCAATCAATGAAATTTATTCAAGAACATCAAGGAGATACAAAAAAGATAAGTGTGTTTGGACAAGAAAAAATATCAACTACATTAAAACTAGCAAAAATGAATTTAGCTATTAGAGGAATATCTGCAAATATGGGAACTAAAGCAACGAGTACGTTTCAAAATGACCAACATCCTGATTTAAAAGCAGATTATGCATTAATGAATCCACCTTTTAATCAAAAAGAATGGAGAAATCAGAATGAATTAACAGATGACCCAAGATGGAAAGGATATGTTACCCCACCAACGACTAATGCAAATTATGCTTGGATATTAAATTTTGTTTCAAAATTATCTAATAATGGTGTTGGATGCTTATTACTTGCAAATGGTGCTTTATCAGCCTCAGGGGACGAGTACAAAATCAGAAAACAACTAATAGACAATGATTTAATAGAGGCAATTATTGTTTTACCAATGAATATGTTTTATACAACTGATATTTCAGTTACAGTATGGGTTTTTAATAAAAATAAAAAGGCAAAAATTGTTAATAAAAATGGAAGTGATTTTGAGTATAGAGATAGAACAAATGAAATTTTATTTATGGATTTAAGGCAGAAAGGACATCCTTATGAAAAAAAATATATAGAATTTACCAAAGATGATATATATAATTTTTCAAAAACATATCATGATTGGCAATCTAAAAGTATTTATAAAGACATTAAAGGTTATTGTAAATCTGTAAAAAAAGAGGAATTAGATGACTATTCACTTATTCCAAGCAAATACATTGAATTTGATACAAAAGAAGAAAAAATAAACTATGAAGAAGAAATGATAAAAGTTCAAAATCAATTAAAAGAATTATATGTTGAGGAAAGTCAATCAAAAGAGAAAATAAAGCAATTCTTACAGGAGATTGGATATGGAATATAAATTAGGAGAATTATTAGAGCAAGTTTATGAAAATAATATTGATTTAAAATATGGATTAAATGATATAGTTGGTGTAACAATAGAAAAAGAAATTATTCCAACAATTGCAAATTTAAGTACAACTGATTTAAGCAAATTTATAATTGTGAAACCAAATTATTTTATTTATAATCCTAGAACACATGGAAAGAAGATTGGGCTAGGTTATAATAATACGGAAAAAGAATATATAGCTACTTGGAATAACAATGTGTTTAAGGTAAAAGATAAAGTGAAAAATTTAATAAATACAGATTATTTATATTTATGTTTTAACAGAGATATTTGGGATAAAGAAGCATGTTTTAATGCATGGGGGAGTTCTACAGTAGTCCTTTTATGGGAAAATTTTTGTAATATAAAAATAAATTTACCTCCGATTGAAGAACAAGAAAATATCGTTAAAAAAGTTAAAGAAATTAATAACTTTATAGATATTAAAAATAATATTATAATAAGTTTGGAAAGAGTAGCTTATTTACAATATTTGAAATTAATAGAAAATAATATGGAAACAAACAGAGTAAAACTTAAAAATATAGCAAAAATATCTGCAGGTGGAGATAATCCAGGAGATGTTGTTGAAAAAAAGGATGAACATCATAAAATACCAGTTTATTCAAATGGGACAAGAAAAGATGGATTATTTGGCTATACAAAAAAAGAGAGGATTAGTGAAAATAGTATCACAATATCTGCAAGAGGAGCAATTGGATACACAGTCTATCATAATGAACCATATTGTCCAATAGTTAGATTAATATCTGTAACACCATACGATGATTTATACACAGAGTTTTTGTATTTTGTTTTGAAAAATAATGTTTATGCAGAAAACGGAACTTCTCAACAACAAGTTACAATACCTTATTTTGAAGAAATGGAAATAGAAGTGCCTAAAGAAGAAAATTTAATGATATTTCATGAAAATATAAAGTCAATACTAAATAATATTGCAACAAACAAAAAAATTATAAATAATTTAGAGGAATTAAAGATTAATATTATTTCAAGTATAGAAAATTAGGGGGAACAAATATGTTTCAGGAAAAGGATTTAGAAGAATTAATAATAAGGTTAATTAAAAATAAGGGTTATGAATATATAAATGGAGATAATTTATCAAGAGAAGTTGAAAATGTTTTAATAGAAGAAGATTTAATAAAATTTTTAGAAAATAGGTATAAAGAGAATGAAATAAGTGAAAATGAAATAAAAAACATAATTTTAACTATAAAAGGAATTTCTAATGGTGATTTATATAGCTCAAATAAAGAAACTTTTATAAAGATGGTAGAAGGCTATAACTTTACAAGATTAGATCGCTCAAAAAAAGATTTTTATTTGCAATTATTTGACTTTGAAAATCCTGAAAATAATATCTTTAAAGTGTGTAATCAAGTAATAATAAAAGGAAATCAAAAGAGAATACCTGATGCTATTATTTATATAAATGGTATTCCTGTTGTGGTATGGGAGTTTAAGTCAACAACAAGAGAAGATGCAACTATATACGATGCCTTTATTCAAATAACTACTAGATATACAAGAGATATTCCTGAACTATTCAAATATAATGCTTTTGTAGTTATATCTGATGGGATAAATAGTAAAATGGGTTCAGTATTTTCTGATTATGAACATTTCTATGCTTGGAGAAAAGTAAATGATGAAGACAAGGAGACAGATGGTATAGATTCATTATATACTATGATAGATGGATTGTTTGATAAAGAAAGGTTATTAGAAGTAATTCATAACTTTATATATTTTCCTGATGATTCATGTGATAAAGAATTAAAAATAGTATGTAATTATCCGCAATACTTTGCTGCAAACAAATTATTAAAAAATGCATTATTACATAAAAGACCTGATGGAGATGGAAAAGGTGGTACATATTTTGGAACAACAGGATGTGGTAAAAGTTATGGAATGTTATTCTTATCTAGGTTGTTAATGAGAAATGAAGAATTACATAGTCCTACAATCATTTTGATAACTGATCGAACAGATTTAGATACACAATTATCTGAAAACTTTACACAATCTAAAAGATTTCTTGGAGATAAAGAAGTATTAAGTATTTTAAGTAGAGATGATTTAAAAGAAAAATTACAAAATAAAGCATCAGGAGGAGTATATTTAACAACAATTCAAAAATTTACTGAAAAACTAGATCTATTAACAGATAGAGATAATGTAATTTGTATATCTGACGAGGCTCACAGAAGTCAAATAAATTTAGATGCAAAAAGAGTTATTACTGAAGAAGAAATAAAAACTACTTATGGTTATGCAAAATATTTGCATGACTCACTACCTAATGCAACTTATATAGGATTTACAGGGACGCCTATTGATGAAACACTAAAAGTGTTTGGTGGAATAGTAGAAGAATATACAATGAGAGATTCAATAAGAGATGGAATAACAGTTAATCTTGTTTATGATGGAAGATTTGTTAGAGCTATATTAGATAATAAAAAAATGCAAGAAATAGAAGATTACTATAAAGAATGTTTAGCAAACGGAGCAAATGAATACCAAGTAGAAGAAAGCAAGAAAAAATCAATAAGTATAAAATCAATAATCGGAGATAAGGATATACTTACAGAAGTTGCTAAAAACTTTGTAGAGCATTATGAAAATAGAGTAAATGAAAAATCTACTATTGCAGGAAAATGTTTATTTGTATGTGCAGATAGATATATTGCTTATGATTTCTATAAAATTGTAAAAGAAATGCGACCTGAATGGGTAGTTGAGAAAAAAGTTGCAGATTGGGTAAATGATACTAAAGAAGAATTGGAAAAATTAAAACCAATGCCTATGATGAAAATGGTAATGACAAGAGGTAAAGATGATCCTAAAGAATTATATGATATGCTAGGAACTGATGATGACAAAAAAGAAGATGCAAAACAATTCAAAAATATAAATAGTAATTTTAAAATTGCGATTGTTGTTGATATGTGGTTAACAGGATTTGATGTTCCTTTTCTTGATACAATTTATATAGACAAGTTATTAAAACAAGAACATAGCATTATTCAAACTATTTCAAGAGTAAATAGAGCATATACAGGAAAAACTTCAGGACTCATTGTAGATTTTATAGGTATAAAGACAGGTATAGATTATGCATTAAAAAAATATGCAAAATATGATGATAGTAATTTACAGGGAATAGAACAAGCTATTCAAATTGTACTAGACCAATTAGAGGTACTAGACAATATGTTGTATAAATTTGATTCATCAAAATATTTTAATGGAAATAGTTATGAGAAATTAGAAACGCTAAATAGAGCAATTGAATACGTACAACAGACAAAAGAACTTGAAAATAGATTTATGCAAGGAGTACAAAGACTAACTAAAGCATTTAATTTATGCAATATTGATAATGATTTTACAACAGAACAAATTGATAAAGTTCATTATTATAAAGCAATTAGAACAATTATATTCAAACTTACTAGAGGAAAAGCTCCTGATATAAGTCAAATGAATAAGACTGTACAAAAAATGGTACAAGAGGCAATTCAATCAAGTGAAGTGGAAGAATTATTCCTAACTGAAGATGATTTAGGCTCAAAAACTATTGATTTATTTGATAAAAAATATATTGATAAAATTGATAAAATACAATTTCCTAATACAAAGGTTAAAGTGTTGCAACAACTTTTATCACAAGCAATAAATGAATTTAAACAAGTAAATAAAATTAAGGCATTAACATTTTCAGAAAGATTGCAAAATATTGTTAATATGTATAATGCTCGTTCAATGGATGCTGCTGAAGTAACTGCAATATTAGATGAAGTTGCTAGCGATTTAATGGATTTAATGAAGGATTTGGCTGAAGAAAAACAATCATTTGAAGAAATGGGTATAAATTATGAAGAAAAATCTTTCTATGATATTTTAGTTGCTGTAGAACAGAAATATGAGTTTTATTATCCAATGGAAAAGAATATTGCTTTATCAAAAAAACTATATGAAAAAGTTACAGATGTATCAAAATATTCAAATTGGACACAAAGAAATGATACAAAAGCAAAACTTAAATCTGATATTATGATGCTTTTATGGGAAGATGGATTCCCTCCAATACCTAGTGAAAGCGAACCAGAAGATTATGAAAAAGTTTATAGAGATATTTTGGAACAATCTGAAAACTTTAGAAAATATTATAATGAATAACATAACTGAAATAATACAAAAGAAAAGCAAGATAATGTCGTATTCTACGAAAATATTTTGCTTTTTTAATAACAAATGACCAGTGTTGGTATTTTTTATATTAGAAGAGTTTAGGAGAATTTAATAGTAGAATAGAGGATTACTATGGTTTATGTTATTTAATCATATATTGAATTTTGAAGAAAGTGCAGAAATAAGTATATAGAAATGAATAGATATAGGGAAAACAGATGAAAAGATTAACAAAATAAGTAAAATTGAATTTGCAGAAGAAACATGGACAAGTTATATCCCAAAAGGTTAATATGCTAAAGGTATAAAAGTTAAATGTTTATAGAAATAATTAATACTATTATAAATGGAGGTACTATATGAATAATTCCAAAGAAAGAGGATATATATTTCAAGATGCTTTTTCGTCATATATAATATCTGAGTATATCAATAGAATATTAAATGGAGAACATATTGACACTAGAGTAGTATTAGATAAAAAATCAAATATAGAAGATAAATTTGATGATTTAAAAATAATAGAAAAAGATATTATTAAAGAAATTCAAATTAAATATAGTGAATCAAAAGAAACTCTTGATTGGTCAGATTTAAAAAATGCAAGTAGCGATTATAATTTGTATCAATTTATTAATAGTTATAAGGCATCAAAAAATAATAAAAATATTCTAATTATAAGAAATACTTCAGGGAATATAAGTACAGAATTAGAAAAAAAGTTATTAAAAAATGAACAAAAAGGATTCTTTTTACAATCAAGGTTATATAAAATAAAGAATGAAGAAGAAACTATAAATGAACTTTTTGATTGTAGAATAATAAAAAGCCATAAAGAAATAAAACAACCATTTAAAAATATTACGAAAGATGATATAAAAGAGTTTATAGATAATTTCATAATAGAAGTAACAAATCAAGGATTAAAAAATGATGATTTTACAAATTTAATATTAAATTCGTTTGATAGCGGAGTTATTGGTTATGCTAAAGGTACCAATCAAAGTATTTATAATACTTTATTAAATACTATAAGAACTTATAGAGCCGAAGATAATTATGTGGAAAAACAAATAAGCGAGATTTCTAACGAAATAATGAAAGCTTTAGGATTAGAGGAATATTTAAATCCAGTTTCAAATAAAATGGAAATTGATGAATTATTAGAAATAAAAAGAAGTGACGATATAAACAATATTATTAATTTATTAAAGGAAAATAATTTATTGCACATATATGGAGCTCCAGGAGTAGGAAAAAGCTGGTTATCAAAACAATTAAAAGATAAAATAGAGGAAAATTCACTAATAACAACATATTATTTTTATTTTAATAGAAATGATGAGGAAAGAAGTAAGAGAATAAAAGAAATAAATTTTCTAACTACATTGAATTATCATTTACAAAAAAAACATGGTTTTAATATTAACTTATTTAACAATGATATTAATTCTATAATAGATCAAGCTAATAAAGATGATAAAATTCATTATTTATTGTTAGATGGAATTGATCATATAGAAAGAGAAGATACGGAGCAAAAGATTGTTATTAAGGAATTATTAAAATCATTGACACAGATAGCAAATAGTACAGAAAAAATAAAAATAATTCTTATTTCTCAACCAATTGATGAAATTGACGTCCAATGTAAATATGAAATTAAAAATTTTCATATAGGAGAAACTAAAATAATAGTAGAAAAGTTTTGTGAAAAATATGATTTAGATATAAATATTAGTATTAAAGAAATACAGAAAAAGACAAATGGCAACCCATTATTAATTAACTATTTAATGAGAGAGTATATGAATAAAGGAAATATGCCAGCAAATGATTTTAACACATTAGATGAATATTATGATTATATTTTTCAAGGATTACAATTTTATCTATATATGTATTTTGCCATATTACAGTTTCCTGTAACGGTAAACGAATTAGCTGGATTGAGTAAAACTGATTATGTTGAAGTTAATAATGAGATAGGAAAGATAAAGAATGTATTAACTAAAAATGAAAGAAATGAATATATGATATTCCATGAAAGTTTGAAGAGATATATTTTAAAAAATCCTAAAATAGAGACTAATTTATTGAAAAATAATTTGGTTGATTGGCTTAATTCATTAGACATATATGAAAACGAGAAAGCATTTAATTATTTGCCAGAATTAATTGTTAATACTAATAATTTTTTAAAGTTCAATAAAGAATATAATATTGATAAACTAATTAATTGCATTTTTGAAAAAGGAATATCAATTAAAGAAATAGAAAAATTTAATGTGTGCTGTTATAAAATATTTTCGTTGAGAGAAGAATTCGAAAAAATATATTATATAGAACATTTTTCAAATATTTTAAATACATATCAATATGAAGTAGATTTGGATATATTTGAAGATTATATAAGAATATTATATTTAAGAGGTGAAAAGGAGTTACTAGAAAAAATCTTATATAAAAGAGGATTAATAAAATATGCTAACCATGAGCAGGAGTGGGAATATATTAGAAAAATTTGTATATATCTATTAAGAAATAATGTAAAATTAAATTATGAAAATATAATCAATATTTATTTTGAAAATTATAATAAAAAAGATTTGATACAAATAGATAAATTGATTATTCCAAAAAATGAAATAGGAATTATGGTTAATTTTATAAAGCTATATAGTGAAAAGAAAGAGAAAATTTTGGAAGAAATAGGTAGACAAGACAATGACTTAAAGGAAACCATAAGAAAATTCATAGAAGGAAAATTAGATGGATATAATACAAAATTACTAGAATATGGGTTGCTAGTTACTGATAAAAAAATTAATATAGAAATAATCAAAAGAAAATATAAAGACCAAAAGTACATTAGTAATATAGATGAAAATATTTTAGCTTATTTTTTCAATAATGGAATAAATAAAAATATTGAATATTTAAATAATGTATGGGAAAAGGAATATTTAGAAATTCCTAAATTTTATAAATTATTAGTTAGTTTAATTGAAGTTTTCACTAATACAGAATTAAAAAATAACAAGAGTAAGTTCGAAGAAATATTTGACAAATTAAATTACTCTGATTTGAATTTTGAAGGAAATATTATTAATTCTGAAGAAGAATTAGACTTTCTTGGAAATTTATTTGTTAAAAATGAAAATAACAATTATATAATTATTAAATTTATGGAATTTTATGAAAAAATGAAAAAAGAAAAATCAAATAGACATGAAGGAATTTTACCATTTTTGGGAAATATATATAAATCTATTGTATATAATATAAAAAAGAATAATATAAAGTTAGAAATCGATACATTAAGATATTTATTTTTTAATATTGATTCAAGAGAAAGTAATTATTCAAATTTGAGAAATTTAATGACGAATTACATAATGCTTTATTTAGTAAATGGAGATCAAATAGAAATTTACAAAGAAATAAAATGCTTAATGTTCTCTTATGGAAGTTATAGAGATATTCAAATATGGGAATTAATTGATATTTATGATAGATTAAAAGAAGAAAAATTATTAAACAGACAAAAGTTTTTGAAATTATATACAATAGCATATAATGCAATTGAAAGAATGGATAGAGCTAAAGATGTTTGGCATATTTTAAATGAATTGCTAGAAAAATATGCAAAAGATTTTTCTGCAGAAGATGCTATGAAAATATTCTTTTATACTATGGAAATAAGCTATAATGGTATAAGAGATGAAGATATTTTATTCTCTGAAATATATGAAAATATCAAACTTAAAGATTATAAAAAAAATAAGTTTTTATATTATTATTGGAGGTATATATCTGGTAATATTCAATATTCTATAAATAATAGAAATAGTTATTTAAAAAGTTGTATAAAATTTGCTACAAATAAACAATACAATTATATAAAGAAAGAAATTATAGAAAATATCAAAATAAAGCAAGATGATATTATTGAAGGAGAAATAGAAAAGATTATAAATAATAAGAAGAAGTTTATGGAATATGAGAAAAATGAAGAAAAAAATGAAAAAGAGAAAGAAATAAATTATATCCATATTGACAATTTTAATGATTTTATTTTAAAGATTAATGATACATATCTATCAGTTCATGATATTGCTTATGAATCGATATGTAAAATTATTAATTCTTTGCCAGAAGAAGAAGAGATCATAAATAAAATTTTAACTATAAAACAATACACAT
>OLND01002582.1_pt1 | contig 15941 bp, 10 predicted proteins | sample 1672031 | NCBI WGS metagenome assembly OLND01 (sample SAMEA3136638, study PRJEB25190) | human gut metagenome | biome: human gut; feature: human-associated habitat; material: faeces | place: Austria | collected 2013
CCTTGCCGCACTCGTCGCACTTGAAGTAGGCCATGTTCTCCACGAGGCCCACCACGGGCACCTTCAGGTCGTGCGCCAGGTTCACGGCCTTGCCCACGATCATGGCCACGAGCTCCTGCGGCGCCGACACGGTCACGATGCCGTCGACCGGCAGCGACTGGAACACGGTCAGGAACACGTCAGAGGTTCCCGGAGGCATGTCCACGAACAGGTAGTCGATATCGCCCCAGCTCACCTCGCCCCAGAACTGCTTGATAATGCCGGATACCACGGGGCCGCGCCACGCCACCGGGATGTCGTCCTTCGGCAGCATGAGGTTCACGGACACCACTTTGATGCCGCTGGCCGTCTGCGCCGGCACGATGCCGTCGGCGTCGGCCGTGAGCGGGTTCGTGATGCCGAACGTCTTGGGGATGGACGGGCCGGTCACGTCGGCATCCAGGATGCCCACGCTGAAGCCCTTCTTCTGCATCTGGCTGGCCAAGAGGCTGGTAACGAGCGACTTGCCCACGCCGCCCTTGCCGGAAACCACGCCGATGACGTGCTTGATGTTCGTGCGGGCGTTCGTCGGGAACGTGGACGGGCCCGCGTCCTCGCGGTCGCCGCAGCCGGCAACGCCGCAGCTGCCGCATTCGTGGGTGCATTCTTCTTCTTCTGCCATGGCTCCTTCTTTCTTCGAGAGGCCGCCGCCTCGGTCTCGGCGGCCCGTCGTCTCGTCTCCCTCGGCATGATAGCATATATAAGGTTGTGTCAAGAAAGATTGCCGTTAGCTATTACTAGAGGTAGTCCTATAATGGGCGGAAACGGCAGGGCGCCTGCGGCGCCCGGCGACGAGGCGCGCCCTGTGGGCGCCCGAATACGAAGGCGGCGCCCCCGCGGGGCGTCCGGAGAGCGAGGAGAGCGCATGCTGTTCGCAGACATCGACATCTTGGACGAGAACCTGGACCTGCGTCCCCACTGCTGGGTGGGCGTGAAGAACGGGCGCATCGCGTACCTGGACGGGCAGGCACCTGCCGACGCCGAAGCCGAGGCTTACGGCGAGGTGTACGACGGCCGCGGCAAGCTGCTCGTGCCGGCCTTCTACAACGCCCATGCGCACGCGCCCATGACGCTTCTGCGCGGCTACGCCGAGAACCTGCCCCTGCAGGCGTGGCTCAACGACATGGTGTGGCCGTTCGAGGCGAAGATGACGCCCGAGGACAACTACTGGGCCACGCTACTGGCCTGCGCCGAGATGGCCCGCTACGGCGTGGTGAGCTTCTCCGACATGTACTACGCCACCGACGAGCGCGTGTGCGCCGTGGTGGAGAGCGGCCTGAAGGCGAACATCTGCGAGAGCGAGCTGTACTTCGAGCCCAAGCCGTTCGCGGACTATGCCAGCTGCGCGGCGGTCGAGGAATACGTGGGGAAGTACCACGGCGCCGCGGACGGGCGCATCCTCATCGACTACAACATCCACGCCGAGTACACGTCTAACCCCCAGACGTGCAAGGATATCGCTGCCGTGGTGAAGGAGAAGGGCCTGCGCATGCACCTGCACGCCTCGGAGACGAGAAGCGAGCACGAGGAGTGCAAGCAGCGCCACGACGGCCTGACGCCCATCCAGTACTTCGCGAGCATCGGCGTGCTGGACGTGCCCACCACGGCCGCGCACTGCACGTGGTGCGAGCCGGCCGACTTCGATATCATGGTGGAGAAGGGCGTGTTCGCAGCCGCCAACCCTGCATCGAACATGAAGCTGGGCAGCGGCTACGCGCCCATTCCGGCCATGCTCGAGCGCGGCGTGAGCGTGTGCCTGGGCACCGACGGCATGGCCTCGAACAACAACCACGACATGATGCAGGACCTGTACCTGCTGGCGCTGCTGTACAAGGGCTCCACGGGCGACCCGTCGGTGGTCACGCCGAAGCAGGCGCTTTCCGCCGCCACGCGCGTGGGCGCGCTCTCGCAGGGCCGCGAGGACTGCGGGCTGGTGCGCGAGGGCATGAAGGCCGACCTCGCCGTGCTCGATGTGACGGGCCCCTCGTGGGCGCCGCGCACGAACCCTCTGGTGAACATGGTGTATGCCGGCCACGGGTCCGACGTCGTGCTCACCATGAGCGACGGCGCGGTGGTCTACCGCGACGGCGCCTACCCCGGAATCGATGTGGAGCGCGCGAAGGCCGAGGTGGAAGCCCGCACGAAGCGCATCATCTCCGAGGTGTAGCCCCTGCCGCCAAAGCCCGCCCGGCACCCCCCCCCGGCGCCGCGTGCCGCACGCAACCGCGCCCCGCGCCAGCCTGTACGCAAAGTACCGCTAGGCACGGGGCGCGTGTTGGTTTATTCTGGTATGGCTATCATTATGAAGAGGGAAGGGGAAGCATGCTGCGAATTTCCGATGCGCGCATCGACGGCTTCATCGCCGAGGACGTGCCCTACGTCGACCTGACGTGCGCGGTGCTGGGGATAGGCGACGAGCCTGGCGAGATGGACTACTTCACGCGGGAGGACTGCGTGCTGGCCGGGACCGAGGTGGTGCGCCGCATCATGGGCAAGCTGGGCTGCGAGGTAGTATCGGCCGAGCCGAGCGGCACGTGCGTGGCGGCCGGCGGCACGTTCATGACCGTGCGCGGCGTGTCGGCCGACCTGCATGCGGCGTGGAAGGTGTGCCTGAACGTGTTCGACCACTGCTCGGCCGTGGCCACGAAAACGCGTGCCATGGTCGATGCGGCGCACGGTGCGAACCCGCACTGCGAGGTGCTCACCACGCGCAAGAGCCAGCCGGGCGCGAAAGACCTGCTCACCAGTGCCGTTATGGCAGGCGGGGCCTTTCCGCACCGGCTGGGGCTCTCCGAGACGGTGCTCGTGTTCGACCATCACCTCACGTTCTTCGGCGGCTTCGACGCGTTCGTGGAGCAGCTGCCGGCCATCAAGGCGCGCTGCATCGAGAAGAAGCTGTTCGTGGAAGCCGACGCCGCGCGCGCCCGGGTGCTCGCGGCCGTAGGCGTGGACGGCATCCAGTTCGACAAGGTGCCCGTGGACGAGCTGGGTCCCCTCGTGGCCGAGCTGCGCGCCATCGACCCGCACGTAACACTCGTCGCCGCCGGCGGCATCAACCCCGGCAACGCCGCCGCCTACGCCGCCACCGGCGTGGACGGCCTGGCCACGACGGCCCCCTTCGCCGCGAAGCCCCTGGACATGAGCGTTCGCATGCGGCGGTTGTGAAGGGGCGCGAGCCGCGGCGGCAAGGCGATCGCGGACGGGTGCGAGCTGCGCGCGGCCCGGGTGTTTCGCGTGAAACATCCGTACGATAAAATGAGGCGCATCGCCCGCGAGCGGTAGGAAGCGAAAAAAGAATTATCGGAATGCAACGAAGCGAAAGAAGGAGCGAAGGACATGACGGTTGAAACGCTGAAGGTGACGGGCATGCACTGCCCGAAGTGCACGGCCCGCGTGGAGAAGGCGGTGGGCGTGCTGGACGGCGTCATGGGCGTCGCGGCCGACTTCGAGGCCGACAAGGTGGAGCTGACGTACGACGGTCAGCCCTCCACGCTCGCCGCCGTAAAAGCCGCCATCGCCGCCGAGGACTTCGTCGTCGAGAAGTAAGCCCGGTCCTCCTCCGAAAGGATCGGACGGCTCCAGGGCCGAACGCAAACCGCGGGGGCGGCAAGGAGACGGTGCGTTGAAGGAGGCGACGGCCATCGAGGCGTCGCCTCCTTCCCTTCGTTTCGAAGCCATGCGACCCTGCCCGCGTCGCTGCGATGCCGGGGAGAAGCGGACTCGAGCAGGTCGCTTCTCTACTCTACGCCAACGATAACGTCGGTCGACTTCACCACGGCGAGCGCCTCGGCGCCCTCGGCCAGCCCCAGATCCTCTATGGCCTCGTTGGTAACCGATCCCATGATGCGGTTGCCGCCGACGAGCTCCAGGACCACGTGGCCGTTCACGGCGCCCTTCGTCACGGATGCCACCTTGCCGGCCAGCTGATTGCGTGCAGAGAGCCCTTTTACGCGCTCGGCGCCGACGGCGAACATCACGTTGCTGGCTTTGATGACGGCAACGGCTGGAACGCCCTCGGCCAGCCCCAGATCCTTGATGGCCTCCATGGTGATGTCGGCCTTGACGGTGCTGCCGCCGATGTCGATGGCGACAACCCCGTTCACCGCGCCGTTGGTGACGGCGGATACGGTGCCCTTGAGCTGATTGCGTGCGGAAATCTTCATGGTGCGCTCCTTTCTATCGGGGGTGTCGCCCTTTGCGGCGCTTCCGGCGCGGTTCATGCCGCTGTGGATGCACGCTGCAGGGGGCCCGCCGATCGCCGTTTGCCGGCATCTTCGGGCCAAGGTATTGCAGCATCCATTATCCATGTTTAAATATATTAGTCTTAATTATGCATATTAACAAATATTGCGCCCTGTTCCCGCATATGACAGTGCGGGAGAACATCGCCCGCAGCCTGCGGATGAACGGCTGTCTGGGCCCCCGGCGACGGCGGCGATCATTCCGCGAGATGAGGGCCCTGCCGCCCCTACCGCTCCGAGAACATCTGCATGAGCTCCTTCTTGTTGTGCACGCCCAGCTTGTCGTAGGCGTTCTTGCTGTGGAACTTCACGGTTCGCTCGGTGATGAATAGCTCCTCGGCTATGCCGCCGAGCGTCTGCCCGTCCACGATCATGGTGACGATCTGCTGCTCGCGCTCCGTGAGCCCGTACGGCTCCATGAGCGCCAACCGGTGCGCGCGCAACGCCTTGCGGATGTCCTCGAGCGACAGCGGCTCGGGCGGGGCGGCTTCCTGCAGGGCGCGCTGCCCGGCCCCCATCTGCCGCATGCGCGCGACCATGTACAGGATGGCCAGCACGGCCACGAACGCGATGATCGCCGTTGCCGTGCTGGTAAGCGCCTCGAAGCCTACCCCCCTGCTCTTGTTGACCCATGCGCCCAGGTACGGCACGTACAGGGCGCCGCTGGCCAGGACCAGCAGGGCGAAGCAGGGGATGAACGGCAGGCGCGCATCGGCGATCTCGCGCGCGAACACGATCCAGCAGAGGACGACCAGGCAGTTCTTCGCCCCCAACACCATGCCCAACGCCGTGGTCATGGTGCCGGGCAGCTTCATGGAGAACAGCAGCAGACCGCCCACCAGCAAGATCAGCGCGAGCCCTGCCATAAGCTGCATGAGCGGCAACGGATCGCGTGCGCACCCGCCTCCTCCACCGGCCCCTCGACGGGCTGCGTGGACGCCCATTCCCTCGGGGCGGCCTTCCGGATCCTCGACGCCCCTCCCGGCGCCGTTGTCCCCCGCATTTCCGGTTCTTCCCGCGGAGAAGTACCGCAGGCTGCCCGTGCCCATGAGCGCGAGCTCGACCGCCGTGAGTGCCAGCATGCTGGACGTGACGGTGCCCGAGTTCGTGAGGTAGGGGTTCGTGGCCATCCCACCGAACAGCGATGCCACGAACGTGCACAGGCACAGCACCGCAACGAGCATCCAGGGAAGCTGTCGCAGCGATGCGGGGTCGATGGGCTCGAACGTGAGGAACCCGCTGCCGGCCGTATGCTCCGTGCGGCCCCGGATGTCTTTCGCGGCTCCGGCCGCGCTGTCCTCCAAGGTTACGAAAAGGCAGGTGCCGGAGCAGGCGGGAAGCGCAACCACGGCGGGCAGCATGGCGGCCGTGCTGCCCGCCAGCGAGCAGGCGAGCAGCACGGCCGCCGAGCACAGCCCCGCCGCACATGCAAGCGGCACGAGCGCCCGGTAGCCGAACAGCGCGAGCCGCTCGCCCCACGAAACGACGAGCACGGCCCCGCATCCCATCTGCAGGCAGAAGAACAGCAGGCGCACGCCGTCGCTCCCACCTGCTGCGTAGCCGATGCCGCAGGCTCCCGCCGCAAGCGCGGTTCCCAGCAGGAGCCCGCGCCGCGGCTCCACGCCGAGCAAACCGTTCAAAAGCCCGCACAGCAGCAGCACGATGGCGAACACGGCGCACGCCGCCGCGCTGCCGTTGTACACGGCCGCATCGCGCGCGAGGAGCAGGTAGTTGCTCGCCTGGAGCCAAGCGAGCAGGCTCGAGAAACCGAGGAATGTCACTAAATTGCAGGGCATGCCATCAGTATAGCGCCCGATGTCTATTGTTCGCTACAAACACTATTCTTTTATTCGAATAATCCGAATACTGTCCCTAAAGTACAGGGTACGAATTATGCTTATTTAGATATTATTCTGAACGAAGGCGCACGTAGGCAAGGACGCCCGCGACCGTGCGGGCCGATGTCCGGCGCACCCGCATGGTGCGTGCACGCCGAGGGCGAACGATGTCAGAGGGAAAGGAGTTCAGGGATGAGCAAACGCAAAGCCATGCGATACCGCGGGGGAGGTGTTTCCTGTCCGGGCGCCTCCGCACGCGGAGGCAGCTTGCCTCAAGGCAAGCTGCTCAACCTCATCATGGCCTTGGTGCTGTGCTGCGGCCTGATGATACCCGCGACGCTGACGCGCACGCAGGCGCATGCCGATCCCGCCGCCGCCCCGGCAGCGCAGGACGCGCCGGACCGGCAAGACGGCCATGGCGGCCAGCAGACCACCATGGACGGGGAGTCCGGACAGGAGGCGCAGGCTCCCGACCCTGCGGAGGAGAACGCCGCCGCGCAACAGCCGGTCGGCAGCGCGCAGGCGGCCGAGGCCTCGGCCATGGCCGAGGGACCTGCGGATGATGCAGCCTCTGCCGACGCCGGCAGCGATGCGATGCTCCTGTCTGCCGATGTCGACGCGGTGTGCGAGGTCGACGGCTACCGGGTGAGCGCACGGCATACGGGCACGACCGACGCCGACGCCAAGCAGTACGTCGAGTTCGTCATCGATCCCGGCTACGGCAGCGTCACGGTGACGGATGCGGAGGCCCTTGCCCAGAGCTTCGCCATCGTCAACAGCGACGGCACGCCGAACGCCAGGTACTCGTCCGTCACCGCGGCTGTCAGCGACGACGGCGACTCCATTGTGGTGACGGGCGAGCTCGGGTTCGCGCTCATGGACGGTGTCGCCCACCTGAGGACCTCCTCAGACGACGGATTGATCGCCGGGTGCACGGCCGAGACGTACGTGCGCGGCAGCGGGTATGTGCAGGCGCCCGTGAAGTTCGACGGTATCGACACCGTAGTGCCGAGCGGCCTGGCCTTCACGGCCGTCAGCTACACCACCGGCACCGACACGACGCCTGCGAGCACCACGTTCATGCTGACCGGAAAAGCGAACGTGCGCTCCATGAACCACGTGATCTGGATGTCGAACGGCACGTCCATCATTCCCTCGAACGGCGCGGCCGCCAATGCCGGCTACTCGCAGACGACGGTCGCCCACCAGCACGACTACCTGGCGATGAGCGAGGCCGATGCCGTGGCCTCCATCGTGTCGAACGCCTACGACGAGACGGAGGGCTCCCGCACGCTCGCCCAGTACGGCTACACCATCACGGACAACGGCAACGCCACGTTCACGGTGACGGCCAACGTCGCCAAGGACGGCGAGATTATCGATGCGTCGGTCTACGACGACGACTTCCTGCAGGCTAACGGCCTGAACATGGACACGCCGCTCGACGACAAGACCTCCGTCCCCTCGGGCCCGGCCACCATCGTCACCACGGAGCTGCGCGGTCGTGCCGCGGCCGACCCGTCCACGGTCTCTCTCTCGCTGAAGAACGTGGGTGCGGGTTGGGCCGACGCTGCCAAGACCGTGAGGGTAGCCTGGCTCAAGGACGGCGTGCCCACCGACGAGCAGACGCTCGTCGGGGAGCAGTGGACGCTGTCCGGCAACGCCCTGAAGGTGACGCGTACGGAGGACGCCCCCGTGTTCGAGACGACGAAGGACGACGCGACGAAGGACGATCCCTACGTCCAGGAGCGCCAGTACCGCGTGACCATCGAGGCCGACGGCTACCCTGCGGTGACGAAGGACATCCGCTTCTACACGAACTACAACAGCGGCACCCTGCAGGTGCGGGTGAAGGACGGGTCGGCGGACGCCGCCGCCTCCAAGACGGTCGACTTCACCGAGGAGGAGGTCAACGAGATGCTGACCTTCCAGAACGGCAGCTCGTCGTGCGGCCACACCGGCGTGCGCACGTTCTCGGGATGGGGCGTTCCCATCACTGCGCTGCTGGAGAAGGCCGGCATCGCGTTCGAGCCCGGCGACACGCTGAAGATGCGCTGCACGGACGGCGACGGCGACGACAAGTACTACTGGCGCGGCGGCACGTGGACCTACGAAGAGCTTTTGGGCGATCAGCGCTACTTCTTGAGCTCACTCTACACCGATGAGGACGTCCAGGCCAAGTTCATCGAGGCGGCCGCGAACGCCGCCGAGGCGCCCGAGAACACGGCGTTTCGCCAGGCCGCGGCCGCAGCCGAGAACACGCCCATGACGCCCATGATCTCCACGGGCTACGTTGAGACGATGCTCGATGCCGACAGCATCGCCGACGCGGTGCTTCCCACCGAGGACAACACCACGGTGAGCAAGCTTGTGGGCAGGGAGAACAACTTCCGCTTCATCTACGGCATCGCCATGACCCAGGATGAGCACACGGTGTCGTTCGATGCCGGCAACGGCTCGTCCATCGCCTCCCAGACGGTGAACGGCCCGCTCATGACCTCCACGCCCGAGCAGGAGAACACCACCATGAGCTCGTGCTACTGGGTCATCGGCTTCGACATCATCAAGGGCACTCACACGCCCGAGGTTGAGGATGCCACGCCCGATGTAGTGACGAAGCCCGCCGATCCGACGCGTGAGGGCTACACGTTCGGCGGCTGGTACGTCGACGAGGCCTGCACGCAGGCGTTCGACTTCGGCGCTCAGGTTGATTCCGACATGACGCTGCATGCGAAGTGGGTTGCGAACGGCTCGGGCGAGACCCCGACGCCCGATCCCGGCCCGACGCCCGGCCCCGAGCCCGACCAGCCGACGAGCGGCACCGCGACCGATCCGGCCACGGGCATCACGGCGAGCGGATCGGTGCTCGCTGACGGAGGAAGCGCCGCCGGCGGCAAGGCCGCGGGCACGACGCTGACGAAGACGGGCGACAGTCTGCCCGTCGTCCCGATCGCCTGCTTCGGCGGGGCGGCCGCGCTGCTGCTGGCATTGGCCGCGCTCGCGCGCCGGCGCTCGGGCGAGTAATGCTTGACTGTCCCCTCGCCCTGTGCGAGGGGGCAGGTTCCGGCTTCGGTCGGGCATGGGAGAGAATGCTACCAAGGGGGGAACCACGTGGTTTCGAAAACAACCGTCATAGAAACGGATGGCGCGCGGCGGACTTTGCTCGGCCTCGCGTTGACGATCGCCCTCGTTCTGGCCCTGCTGCCAACACAGGCGCTCGCCTATTACAACCGGGGGAGCGTGTCGGTTGCTTTGGGAACCACGGGCGTCGAGGTGCAGGCGGGGGCGACGGCGAGCGTGACCGTGGCCATCACGCCGGCCTCGGACGACCAGACCGAGGGATGCGGCATGCCGAAATGCCCGCAGGGGTGCTCGGACACCTGCGCCGACGAGAACGGGCAGTGCCGCTGCTCCGGTCCCGACTATAAGACGTACTATCCCACGGCCGTGGCGTCGTCCAGCAACGCGAGCGTGGCCGTGGCCACCTACAGTGGCGGCGCGCTCACCGTGTACGGAAAGTCCGAGGGTGAGGCGACCATCACGGTGCGTGCCTCGCTGCGCCAGTTCACCGATGCCGAGGATACGCTCAAGGTGACGGTGTCCGGCACGGCCGCCGGCGCGCAGGCGGGCTCGGCCGCTTTCGTGGACGTGCCCGAGACGGCCGCCGCCGTTCAGGAGGACAAGGCCGACATCGTGGATAAGACGGTCATGGGCCGTCCCGTGCGCAACGTGCGCATCAACGACGCCTGCGACGCGGCGGCTCGGCTCGCCGAGATGGCGGGCATCGACGGCGACGTGACGTTTTGGGAGGGCGACACCTACTACCACCCGAACTACTCGCTCACCTTCAACGGCACCACCTACGACGCCTCCGCCGTGCAGCCCTTCGACGTGAACTTGGCGGTGTCCACCGAGGCCGAGGGCGTGCTGAACCAGCCGCTTTCCGGCGTGCAGGGCTTCGTGGCGGTCGACTTCGCCCAGAAGGGCGCGCTGCCCGCCCCCGCAACTGTGTACGCCCAGGCCAAAACGGCGCTCTCCGACGACGACTCCGTGGCGCTGTTCTCGTATGACGGCGGGGCGAAGGCGTTCGTGCGGGAGGAGGCGCCCGCCGCCATGGTGGGCGGCTACGCCACGTTCACGGTGCAGGAGGGCAAGACCTACGTCGTGTCATCGCGCGATCTTACGACGGAGGCCAAGGACATCGTCGTGGGCGGCGCAGCTTCCGCCCAGCAGGGCGGCAGCTGCTGCGATCCGACCCCCGCCGCGGCGGCCATGGCCGACGGCGCATCGTGCTGCGATGCGTCGAGCGCCGCCATGGCTCCGGTCGTGCCCATCGCCATCGGCGCTATCGTGGTGGCGGCTGCGGCAGCCGCCATCGTCATCATCATGACCCAGCGCAAGGGCAAGAGCGCGGGAGCTCCCCCGAAGCCGCTGACGAAGAGTGAGAACAAAGGTAACGAGGAGGAGTAGCATCATGGGAAACCATCGATTTGGTAGGGACGCAGCCGCTTCTGGTGCAGGCGCAGTCCGCTCATGGCGTGCGCCCATGGCGCTCTTCGCGTGCGCCCTCGTCCTCGCACTCGTGGCGTGCCTTATTCCCGCGACCAAGGCGGCGGCCTACTTCAGTTTCGGCACGGTGGACGTGTCGCTGGGCAGCTCGTACGCGAGCCTGCAGCTGGGAGCCTCCACGTCGGTGAGCGTGTCTATCAGCCCCGCCTCGTCCGACCAGACGCTCGGTTGCGGCATGGCCAAATGCCCCCAAGTGTGCGATACCGATGAATCGGTTGCGGCGGGGTATTCCTGTTTCGACGCGAATGGCCAGTGCACCTGCATGGGGCGTCAGTACTCCACCTACTACCCCTCGGCCTACGCCTCATCCAGCAACAGCGGGGTGGCTTCGGCGTACCTGAGCGGATCGACGCTCGTTATCACGGCGAACGGGGTTGGGTCGGCCACCATCACCGTGGGTGCCTCGCTGCGGCAGTATGCGGACGGGGCCGCTTCCATCCAAGTCGACGTGAGCGCGCCGCCTGCATCCGATGCGGGCTCGGATGGGTCAACGGGCGGCTCCGGCGCCAGTGTGCCTGAGGGCTCGTCTTCGGCTCTCGGCACTTCGGGACCCAACTCGACGCCGAGCGCGGCTGGCATCCCACAGGCGGCAACGGCGCTGGAATCGCGCGACGACGGCGTGAACGAACAGGTGCTCGAGACGTCGGGTGGCAAGGTCATATTGGCGGAGTGCAACAGTTACCTTGACGCTTCCGCCACGTTGGCGAAGATCGTAGGCACCAACGACCAGGTTATCTTCTGGTCGGGCGCTTCATCCGAGCGGCCTGATTACTCGTGGACGTTCACAGGCGACAAGTTGGCGGACGATGCGGCAACGCGTCCGTTCGACCCGACGATCACCGTGTCGAAGCTGGGCACCGGCAACGTGTCCAACATCATGAAGCAGGCGAAAGACGGCATCGTGCTCGAGTTTGCCCAGAAGGGCGACCTGCCGGGTGAAGCCGTGGTTTACGTGAACGTGGACGCGGCCTACGGCGATGGTTCCGCACTTAGCTTGTATGACTTCGACGAGCAGCAGTGCGCATTCGAGCAGGTTGCAGTCGACACCCCGGTCGAGGCTGGCTACGCCTCGTTCTCGCTGACGAGTGCGCCACCCGCACGTGCCCTTTCCACCGACAACCTTGCCTCCTATGAGTTGGAGGAGACAAACACTCCCGGTGCCGTTTCTGTGAGCAAGCAGGACAACATTGCCGATGAGAGCGCCAATGACTGGATCGTGCCGGCGGCTGTGGGCATCGTGGCTGTGGCAATTCTCGCGATTATCGTTGTCGTGCTTGTGCGGCGTCGCAAGGCTGCTGCTGCGGTTGGCGAACCGGCGGCGGGGAAGGCGGAAGTGACGCCCGAAGAGGGGAAGGCGCCAACTGATGCGGACGAATAGGCTGCTAGCCGCTCTGGCGGTCGTTGTTGCGCTAGCCTTGAGCACGCCTGCCTCTGCGTTCGCGGCGATGGGTAACATGGGCAGCTTCGGGTCGTCCGGCGGCATGGCCGCCGATGCCGCCGCGCAAACCGTCGCCAGCGCCGCCGCGATGCCCACCGACGACCCGAACGCGGAGCAGCTCGGCCTCGTGCCGAAGCTCTTTCGCCTCACCGGCGAGAGCCACGCAGCCGAGGGTGAGGGCAGCCTGCCCACCGAGGGCGTGGGTGCCATCTTCCCGAACCTGCTGTCGGTGACCACCACGCCCTCGTCCATCAGCACGGGTGTCGAGTGCCACATGGACGAGGTGTGCGGCTACGATCCCTGCACCTGCGGCAAACCCGACGCATGGGGCCACTGCGCGTGCGGCGGCTTCCGCGAGACCGCGCCCACCGTGACCATATCCACGAGCGACGCCAACGTGGCGCAGGTTGTACAGGCGTTCGGCCAGACGTGGATCGTGCCCGTCGGGGCCGGCACGGCCACCGTGCAGATTGCGGCCGACCTCGTGCACTACCGCAGCGCTAGCTACGCGTTTGACGTGGAGGTGGAGCCGTTCGGCGTGGTGGACGCGCTGCTCATCGCGGCGGCCTGCCTGCTGGCGGCGGGCATCTTCGTGGGCCTGTTCTTCCTCGTGCGGCTCATTGTGCGCCTTGTGCGCCGCAAGCTGGCCGAGCGCCGCGCCTGGAAGGCGCGCGGCGAGGAATTGAAGGAGGAGTTTCCCTTGACCTGGCGTGCCAAGCTCCAATCCGAGAAGTACGCGAAGTCCCCTCGCGGGCGTCGTAGGCGCGCGGGGCATCGGCGTCCGTTCGCGCACGACTTCCTATTCTCGCTGCGCCAGGCGGCGCCGGTGCTCGTAGCTGCGCTCGCGCTGTTCGCGGTGCTCGTGCCCGTGTCCACCTCGGTGGTGAACGACATCTCGGTGTTCAACGTGAACTACACGCACGAGCAGCTGAAGTTCCAGTTTTACGCGCAGGAACTCGCGCCCGTGGTCAACGCGGCATGCGTGCTGTTCGGCGCCGTGTTGGCCGTGGTACTGTTTCGGTTTTTGCTGATGAAGCGTGCTACCACGGCGTTCTTCTCGGTGGGGCTCTCGCGCGTGAAGCTGTTCTTCTCGCGCTATCTGGCTGGCGCCGTGTGCATCGTGGCGGGCATCGCCCTGCCTTTCGCGATTTCGCTGTTGCTAAACCACCTGGCGCTTGGGCTCTACGACGGCGAGATTCATGAGTTCTTCTATGTCACCTGCGGCTACATCACGGTGACGCTCGTATCGTTCGCGCTGGCGGGCATCGCTGTCATCTGCGCTGGCACGTTGCTTGAAACGTGCACGTTCGGTGTGGCATTGCTGGCTAGTGTGAGCGTCGTGTTGTGGGGCGTGGGCGTGCTGGCCGACTACCTGCTGGTGGGCAACGCCGCGGGGGCGACGCTCTACGGGCAGGCGGTGGAGGTGGCGCCGTCGTTTTTGTCGCAGCTGTCGTACCTGAACCCGCTGCTGTTCTTCTCCGATGTGGGTGGCACGCACCAGTTCTTCATGGCGTTGCATCCCGTGTACTACCCGGAGTTCGGTTCGTGGTCGCTCATCATCGGTTGGCTCGCGGCCTTTCTGGCGCTCTCGGCGCTCGGGCTGGTGGCGCTCTGCCGCCGCCGCGGCGAGCAGGCCGAGATGGCCGGCAAGGCTCCTGTGTTCTCGCTATTTTCTGTGGGCGTGCTCGGCTTGGCTGCTTTCGCTGCCGCCGTGTCTCTGCTGGGATCGGTGGACGTGGCGGTGGCGCTCGTTGTGGGCGCATCGCTGTTCGTGCTCGTGTCGCTCATGCTGCTGTTTGGCCCTTTGCGCGGTCGCACGCCCCGGGGGACGACGCTCGCATGCGTGGGTGGCGAGCTTGTGGCCATGGCGGCCGTAGTCGCGGTCGTGGCCGGCGGCGCCTTCGGGTACGCGGGCTTCATTCCAGCCTCCGACGACGTGGAGAGCGTGGAGGTGTCGTACAACGGTTCACCCAGTTATCTCACGCAAGGCTTCTCGGGCGTGGCGAGCGGCTCGTCCTACTACTACACGTCGTACCGCAGCTATAGCCGGGCGTCGTCCATCGATATCGTGCGCTCGCTGCACGGTCAGCTCGTCGATACGGCGACTCAAGCGCGCGGGACCGATTATGAGGACTTTCAAAGCTCGATCGTGCCCTACGATGTGGTGCTTCGCTACCGCATGAAAGACGGCGGCGAAGTAGCGCGCTATTACCGCCAGGCCACCGTGGGCGAACTGTCCGCGCTGCTGGCTTTGGACAACGACGAGCACACCCACGAGCTGGAGAACGCCGTCATCACGGGCGACACGGATGGCCTCACCGATGAAGAGCGTACGGAGCTTTCCAAGTCGCCCTCGTACAATGCCTACCGCACCGGCTCGATCTATCTGGGCGATGGCGCGCTCAACCGCATCATGCAGGTGGAATGCACCGACGAGGAACGCGCCGCGCTGCTTACCGCTTTGTCGCACGACCTAGCGAACACGAACGCGAACGAGCGCTACCTGCCGGCCAAGCCGGCGCGCGCCGCGCTCATGTTCACGCTGTCGCCCGAGCTAGACGTGGCGTCGTTCGGTTACTCGTTCAGCAACGCCGTCACCTACGTCACGGACGACTGGACCGAGACCATGGCATGGCTTGAGAGCAAGGGCCTCATCGATGCTTTGGGCGGCCAGCTGGATGCAAGGGTCATTGAGTCGCTCACGTTCCAACTCGACGACCCCTATGCGTCCATCAACAAGGTTACGCAGCCGGTGAGCCGCTACTTCATGGCCTACCGCTCCGAGACGGCCGGCCAGTATTGGATCACGCAGGATTACGGCGCCCTCAAGGTGGTCGACGAGCAGAGCAAGATTGCCGAAGTCGTGCCGAACCTGCGCATGGGCTGCTACATGACCGGCGGTTACCTCGTGCAGGCGAAGCTGCGTGGCATCGAGGCGTACGTATACTTCTACCTGCCGGCCGAACTTGCGCCGTCGTATCTGTAAAGGAGGGCTTGCATGATCGAAGTAGCAAACGTAGCGAAGCGTTTCGGAGCCTTTACCGCGCTTGAAGGCATCACGCTCTCCGTGGCTGACGGCATGGTATACGGTCTCGTGGGCTACAACGGTGCCGGCAAGACTACGCTGTTAAAGATCATCGCCGGCGTGTACAAGCCTGATGCCGGCGAAGTGCACATCGACGGCGTGCCCATGCATAGCGACCGGGTGAGCCACGACTCGTTGTTCATCGTGGCCGACGAGCCGTACTTCCTGCCACAGGCAACGCCCGAAACTATGCGCTCGTTCTATCGCGGCTACTATCCGCACTGGTCGGACGATGTCTACGAGCGCATGCTGGCCCTGTTCGGTCTGGACCCCATGGCGAAGGTTACGGGCTTCTCGAAGGGCATGCAACGCCAGCTGGGCATTCTGCTGGGCTTTGCCACCGGGGTAAAAACCATGCTGCTGGACGAGAGCTTCGACGGCCTAGACCTAGGCAAGCGCAACCTGCTGAAACGGCTGCTGAAAACGTATGCGCACGAGCGCGGTGCATCGGTCATCCTATCGTCGCACAACCTGCGCGAGCTGGAGGACGCGGCCGATCACCTAGGCATGATAAAAGGATGCCGCCTGACGTTCGACGGCAGCGTCGCCGACGTGCACGAACAGTATCCGGGGTCGTCGCTGGAGGAGATATTCCTGTCAGAGGGCGGGAACAAGGTAGAGGATATCCATGGTATTTTCGCTTGAAAATCGCGTTAACCTGGCCGGGGCGGAGGGGCGGGACACCTCGCCGCTCGGGCAGTCCTGGGCTCGCACGAAGCGTCCGCAGGACG